>Ga0268277_1000006_pt1 | contig 261673 bp, 239 predicted proteins | sample saktaG_5_FD_190132 | JGI IMG/M metagenome (GOLD analysis project Ga0268277, IMG submission 190132) | Saline water microbial communities from Sakinaw Lake, British Columbia, Canada - sak_2010_1_5_50m | ecosystem: Environmental > Aquatic > Non-marine Saline and Alkaline > Saline ... | reverse complement strand
AAATAATATATTCCCATTTCATCACCAACTTCCTTTTGTCTCTATTATAAAGTAAAAACCCTATAGTCACAGTCTTTTTTCAAAGAGTCCGTTCTATAGGGTACATTTTAAAAAACAAGCGTTTTTATTTACGAGTATGCCATATTTCTGCATATATTACAAAATCAATTTATTAGCCTTTTTTCATTAAATGATTATATTGAACGTTCGCATATACGCATTTAATTGTCTAATTGTTCGCATATATAATTTTATTCGGAGGGATGCGCATGAGTTACGCAAAATACAAGTTCGCTGATCTCACGATATTCATCGCTTTGGCTTTGCTATTTTCTTTTATAAGTGAATACGCATATTTAAAAATTAATAACCCTTTGGTATATTTGAATTTTGGATTGCTGATTTCTGCGATTGCAATTGTCAGATGGGGTTTTTGGGGATCGCTTGCCTATGCTTTCAGCGGAATACCGCTTTTGATTTTCCGCTCCGGAGAAGCTGAGTTATGGTTTCAAATCCTATATTATGTTTTTGCTAATATGACGATTGGAATTTCCGTTCTTTTATTCAAGTTTTTAGGCAAGGATAAGATTCACAAATCATTTTTCCATGCTTTATTATTTTTGGGAGTCATATTTATTTCTGTTACAATCGTTAAAGGCGTTTTGTTGTCATTTTTGGCAGGCGATCTTTTTGGACAGATATACAGTTATTTTTTAGCAGAGTCATTCAATATGGTTATCACTGTTCTTGCATTTGTTTTTATCAACCGATTCAGCGACGGTCTTATTGTCGATATGAAAAGCTATATTATCTCAGTACAGAGGGAGAAAAGCGAACATGACTAAATCACCTGGGATGCAAAAAATTATCAACCATTTCAAATCGGAATGGCAATTGTATCTATTGCTGATTCCCATGTTAATCTGGTTTTTGCTATGGGCATATAAACCGATGACCGGGTTGTTGATTGCATTTAAAAATTATCGCCCGATCGATGGTGTTTTAGGCAGTAAGTTTGTTGGCCTTTACAATTTTAAGCAGTTGATTTTTACAAGCATGTATGCTACAAGTTTCTGGGGCGCGTTTCGGAACACGTTTCTTATCAGTATCTATGGTTTGATTTTCGGTTTTCCTTTTCCGATAATCTTGGCATTATTGATAAGTGAAGTCTCCCACGATTTTTATCGAAAAATCTCACAGACAATCCTATATCTTCCTCACTTTCTGTCTGAAGTCACGATCACCGGCTTGGTATTGACCTTGCTTTATTATGGTGCTGACCATACGGGAATTCTTGCCAAACTATTATATAACTGGAATTTGGTAGAGCCAGCAGTCAGGGTAATCGAAACTGCCAAGTATTTCCGTCCGATGTATATCATTACTGGACTATGGAAAGAAGCAGGATATAATTCCATCGTCTACTATGCAGCCATCATGGGTATTTCTCCCGTGCTTTACGAAGCCCTGAAAGTCGATGGCGGGAACAAATTTCAAGAAATAAGATATGTCACTTTTCCGGGCATGGCTCCGACGTTGATCATTATGTTGGTCATCAGAATTGGAGGTATGCTGGCAGTTGGCTATGAGCGGATCATCTTGCTTTACAATGCTTCGACATATTCCACTGCGGATGTCATTTCCACGTTTGTGTACCGAATAGGATTGGAAGGAAGCTACATGTCACTTGCCGGAGCTGCAGATTTTTTCAATACGATTATCGGGTTCATCCTGGTGATCGGAGCGAATTTTATCAGCCGACGAGTTTCAAGTACTTCGTTGTGGTAGGTGACATATGGAAAGATTAGGAAGAAGCGACGTTATCTTTAAAATTATCGCATATCTTATGATTTCGGCACTCGTAGTGGTCGCATTGTATCCGCTGATCTATGCGGTGAGCGCCTCTATAAGCGGCAGAGCGGCTTATGAGACTGGGCAAGTAGTGCTATTTCCGGTTGATGTCGATTTTCAGGTATACAGGATTCTTTATAATCGAAATGGATTTTGGATTTCATACTCGAACACTTTATTCTATACGGTATTTGGAACAATGTGGAGCATGTTCATTTCTACGACAGGTGCATATGCCCTTTCGAAACGGAAATTGTGGTTTCGCAGACAGTTCAACTTTATGGTTGTTTTCACGATGTGGTTCAACGCGGGAATGATTCCTTCATATCTAAACTATATGGGCATGGGAGTCGATACCAGATGGGGGATTATTGTTGCTTTCGGAGTCCAGGCTTTCAACATTATTTTGTTAAGAAACTATTTTGAATCTGTGCCCAAGGAGATCGAAGAAGCGGCGAGGATGGATGGAGCCAGCGAGATACAGACGTTCACGCACATTTATCTGCCTATGTCCACTGCAGCGCTCGCGACGGTCACGCTCTTTTATGCTACAAGCAGGTGGAATGGATATTTCTGGGCGAGCGTTCTTCTGAAAAGTGCCAGTGAAAAACCCTTACAGGTTTTCTTGAGAACGGAAATCATGACCTATCGGACATTGATTGAAAATATGGTGTTCGACAATCTCACGTTCTCTCCTGATTCATATGCATATGCGATTTTGGTTTGTTCCATCATTCCTATCTTGATTATCTATCCCTACATCCAGAAATATTTTGCTAGGGGTGTTAATCTTGGTGGAGTTAAAGGCTAGGTTTTATTGCTTCGGCATTAAAAAATAAAAAAAATCCTTAAGGAGGAAAAGAATGAAGAAAGTATTAGGGCTATTTTTAGTGTTAATCGTTTCTTTCGGTCTGGCAGCCTGCGCAGGCGCGACTACAACTGGCGCAGTAACAACAACTGCCGCTACGACAGCCGCTACGACAGCTGGCACTACAGTACAGACCACGACAACAGCCGCCGGAACCACAACTACTGGTGCCGGAACGACAACAGCTGCGGTTACAACAACAACCGCTCAAGCAGCACCGGTTACATTGACAATCAAAGTTGCGGGTGAAAATGACAAACGTCTATTCACATATCTGCAAGCCAATCCACTGGAAATGCCAGACGGTTCAATCATCAATAATCAAGATCTCAAACCGATGTGGCAATACATTGAAAGTGAACTCAATTTGATTATTAATGACATTGCAGTTGGCGGTCAATCACCAGCAGACATGTTCGATTTGGCTGCTGCAAATCAATTTGCAGATGCACAAATATTTGGCGGACCGAATCTTGGCCAAAAAATCATGAGTGCGGGCGTAGATGGATACTTTGTCGATTTGTCAGCACATTTGAGCGAAATGCCAAATGTCGCGGCTTATCTAGATTCCAATCCATTGGTTTTGAGTGCGATTACGGCAGCAGATGGTAAGATCTATCATCTTCCCTATATCGCCGAAATCGACAACTACGCCAGAATGTATGAAGGCAGATACAGCTGGGTTACAGCGCTACTTGACGGAGAAGTCAATGGCGAACCATTTGTTTTAGAGACTGAAACTGCCACATTGAACGTAGCTTACGAGGCATACTGGAAAGCCGGGACGGAAGATCTACCTTATGGTGGATTGCGTCAGACTACTAACGTAATCGACTTGCAAAATGCTGCAGCAGTTGCGGGAGTGTTGTCCCAGGCTAGTGCTTTGCAAGTATTGAAAGATTACATTGACGCGACTTACCCAACTTTGGATAACCGTTCTGACCTATATCTAGGTGCAACCGGACAATACGATATTGATGAACTTGTCGCATTGTGGCGTTGCATCAAATTATCGCCATTATCATTGTCCAAAGAAGCTTACGGGAGCGCAAAAGCAGGAGCTATAATTTGGCCGTTCTATGCCAGACAAGCGAACTATCGTGAAGAAGTTCTGCGCCTGATGCTGTATTTTGGCGGTCAAAGAATTCATGGTTCCGATTCCTACGGTTCCAGATTCTATTTGGATGAAAACGGAGTATTGCAATATTCTTATTTCCAAGACGATTTCATTGACAATCTTAATCGTATCCAAGGCATGTTCACAGAAGGCTTGGTCGATGAGAAACTGTCCGGAGCAACAAATACCACCAATGTGCGGACTGCTTACATTTTCCGCGATTCAGTCGAAACACAGATGGAATTCGGTTTCATGTGCTATGACTTCACTTCTTCGACAACCGCTGCAACCAACGGCCAGGATGATGTCAAAGCCTTGTTGCCACCACTTACAACCACTCCGGTTTCAGATGGTGAATTTCTGCATTACGTTGAAAACACACGTGTTGTGAAACCTGATGGCTGGGGGATTTCGGCCGTAGCTAATGCAACACAATTAGAAGCAGCATTGAAACTTTTCGACTATTTCTTCTCGGAAGAGGGCAACAAGATTCAAAACTATGGAACTCCCGATTTGTGGAAAACTGATGAAGTTTATACTAATCCAACAGATGGAGTTGTAGGACCGAAATTTTCGGATTGGACACTTGCAAAGGCTGCAGCTGTAACAAATGGAGACATGTCATCATTCCTGAGAGACCATATCGGTGCGCAAATTCCGATTGGTTATCAAAAGGTCATCGGGTTTGAATTGCAATCTACATCAGACAATGGCATGTGGAGCTGGGATCTGTATTATAATGCAGACGGCGGCGCAGGTGTCAAGATGAATTCTTACAGTGACCCCGAGACTTATTATCAGCTGGTTCCACCGATTTTCTCGCTGACCAGCAATGAAAATGCTTTGATCCAAACGACGACAACGATGGGTTCGGATACTGCAATCACAGATAAGCTTTTTGCTTTCCTTGGTAGCAAGACTGGTGAGGGAATTCCGCAAACATCACAAGAAGTCAAAAATATGTTCATCGCAGCAGGCGTTGGCGGATACATTGTGATTTACCGTATCGCTTTCGCAAGAATGTCAGCTGAAGACTAGAATTTTCAATTGATGTATTTGTTGGTGGGGAGGGGCAAAGCTCCTTCCCCGCCTTCAGCATCATTATTTGTTTCTATTTTGAAGGAGGCCGTCATGAAGCCGTACAAAACCGTTCAGTTTCTCTCATACTTGATCTTTATGATTGGCATCTATTTGGGGTTTGCCTACACATTGTCGATGCTGACAGAAGTAACCACTCTGACATTTTTCCAGGATTTTCTTGATCCGTCGGTCAAAAACTATGTTGAGACAGCACAAATTATCAATAGCCAAGTGTTTAATCTAAGTATCATTCTTGTCGCTACCTCAGTATTGCTTTACACATTTGGGTTTAGGCGAAAAAAATTAGGATTTTTCAGACTGCTGTACTCGTTCGCGATCGGAATCTGTGCTTTGGTGATTAATATCAAGTCCTTCGGAATAATGAAGGAATTGAACGCATTATATCTTGTCACCGATACTGCCTGGCCAGTTAGTTACGGTATTCCGGCAGAACTTCTCGGCTACTACGAACCAGGAAACTTATTTGTTGGTTCCGGACCTGGTCTCTATTTGGGACTAACGATCATTTCCGGTATTTTTATCTTGGTTTCACTTGTTGGACTCTTAATCTTGATCAAGGAGAAAAAACAATGAAAAAACCAAAAAAATTATTGTATAAAAAAAACACTTTAGCTTATTCATTGATGCTTGTTTATATACTCGCATTGATTATCTATGTTATCTATGTGTTGAGATCGATGACCGTCACCTACTCGATTGCAGGTGTGTCTTTGGTCAATATCATAACATTGCTTGTCGCATTTTTAGTCGCTGAGGAAATCAAGATATACAACCGAAAATACCAAATCGTGCCTATGGTTTTCGCATCGATCCAACTGTATCAACTTGTTAATATCCCCGTAGGACTTACCGGAACCAATTTGGTCATAGTCTATATTTCTGGGATAATAGCGATTTTTTGTTCGGTCACCGCCAGTCTGGTTTCCATCTATAAGAACCGGATTCGCGCCCGTGTTATTGAAGAAAATAATGTCAAAGCCACGCATTTGGCCAAATAGGGGGATAGATATGTCACAGCTCAAGTTCGATCATATCAACAAGATTTATCCTAATGGTGTCCAGGCTGTCTTTGATTTCGATATGGAAATAAATGATACAGAATTCGTGGTTTTGGTCGGGCCATCAGGATGCGGCAAATCCACACTCTTAAGAATGGTTTCCGGACTGGAAGGCATTACTTCCGGCGTCTTGACAATCGACGGAGTCAGGGTCAATGAGAAACCGCCTGTCGACAGAGACATAGCCATGATTTTCCAGGATTATGCATTATATGGCAACATGACTGTCTATGAAAATATGGGTTTCAGCCTAACGGTAAGAAAGAGAAATTCTAACGAGATCTTCGATCGAGTTATGGCCGTATCAGACATCGTCAATCTAAACGATGAACTTAACCGTCTTCCAAAAAACCTGAGTGGCGGACAACGTCAGAGGGTTGCGTTGGGGCGTTCGATTGTTAGAAACGCCAAAGTGTTTCTAATGGATGAACCTTTATCCAATCTGGATGCTAAGTTAAGAGGACAGACCAGAAAAGAAATTATTTTGTTGCATCACAGACTGCGTCCGACTGTGATTTATGTTACCCATGACCAAGTCGAAGCGATGACTATGGCCGACCGGATGGTTGTTATGAACAATGGTCGGATTCAACAAATCGGCTCTCCGCTTGACATATACCTTCACCCCATCAATTTGTTTGTTGCGGGATTTATCGGATCACCGGCAATGAATTTTCTTTCTGGGAAAATTCAGAATGGTTGGTTTGTGAAAGACGACATTAGGCTCGAACTGACTCCGACTCAAAAAAAGGTTTTTGCAAAGACAAACGAGATTATCTTGGGGTTCAGACCTGAGCATTTGCATATCAGAAAAGATGATTCGGTTGAAAGCCTCCACCGGACGATTTCGGTAACAATCGATTATTCTGAATTGTTGGGTTCATCCGCCTCACTTAAATTCTTCAAGTCGGAAGTACAGATGGTCGCCTGCGTACAAAGCGAGGATTTTCAAGATATCGGTGCCACGATTGATTTGGAAGTTGACATGGCAAAAGCTCATTTTTTCAATGTTGACACAGAAGAAGTCATAAGGGTGGTGCAATGATGAAAAAATTGCTAGGTTTTTTTAAAAACATTCTTCATCGATTTTGGCTTTCCCTTAAAGATGAACCTAGGAAAGTCTCAGCGATTTTGATTGGTGCCAATTCGCTTTTGCAACTTGCATTGTCGCAAATTCACATCAAAGCTTTAGTCAGGGTTAAACTGACTGTGTCTGATATTGGTGCCTCTAATTTCACTGCCGGAATGCCATCGATGGGAATCGGTATGTTTAATTTTCTGTTCATTTTGTTTGGACTCGCAACAATCTTCAATGCAATCCGAGCCACAAACATTAAACGTTCGATTGTGGCTCTATTCTTTATCGGTTTGACGATTTTTTTGGGAGAAATCTATATATTGAAGGCTACTAACCCTGACAGTCTGACTGACTATGCTGATGTGAGTTCAAGTATTGTGCTGATGTATGTAGGATTTGCGATATACGCTGTAGGTGCTTTGTTTATTGTCTACAATATTTTTAAAATGCATAGAAAAGTGTGATTAATTTGAAAAAACGGATCAGCGACCAGACAATTTCATTGCTTATCAGGATGTGGGTGGCTGGAATGGTCTGTTTGTTCGTTGCCTGGACACCGATCGGTGGCGGGGAAATCGAAAGCGATGATTTTTTGTTTCAGATTATCGCCATCATCGCTTTGTTTTTGTTTTTGTCAAACATTTTGATCGTTAATCCAGTGATCAGGGGCATGTTGAAGACAAGGATCGACAAGAAGGCTTATTATGGAAAATCGGTTCTGATCAGGTCTGGGACTCATTTGTTGCATTTCGCAAAAATGCTGGCAATCACGATTTTGATCTGGTTGAGCTACATTCTCATCAATTATATTCTTGGTCTGTTTGGCATTGTTGATCCCTACGGAAGACCGGTATTGATGCTTGAGCCGATTTCTTTTGGGATCATGTATGGACTCTTTTACTTGTTGTTTGATAAATTGACAGATCTAGGCAAATATCTTATCAAGCGCAAGGAGACGAATTTATGAGTAAAACACTCTTAATTACCGATTTAAATAAACTCATTGTTGATTCCGGCAATAAGAAGAAATTCTTATTTTCGGAATTGATTAAGTTGGCAAAAGAGTATCAAAACACGACACTCTCTGTCACGCCTCCGGCATCTTCGACGACTTATATGGGAATTGCTATCTTCAATCTATCCTTGTTATATAAAATCACTGGGGACAAATGTTATCTTGATGAAGCAAAGCGCTGGATCAAGACAGTTATTTCTTATGATGTCTGGGGATATTCTTTTCTTGTCAATGTCGATTTGAGCGCTTCATGGATATTGTTCGGACTCTCACTTGGCTATCAATATCTTTATGATTCGCTTTCAGATGTTGAAAAAGATGCTGTTCGCTCCAAGTTGATCAAACAAGCTACCATCATTTTCGAATATCGGAAGAACACTTATGGACACGGTTGGTCAACCCACTATTTTCAGAATCATAACTGGATCAATATGACAGGACTTGCCACAGTCGGCTATGTGTTGCGCCCGGAATACGATAAAGCTCAGGAATGGATAGATACGTGCAAGGAGAATTTTACCCATGTTTATCCCAACCTGGCTGACGATGGATCAGACTATGAAGGCGTGCCTTACTGGCATTACGGAGTGTTATGGTTGTTGGTATACGCTGACCTGCTAAAAAAAGAAGAAGGCATCGATTATTTTCAAACCAGCAAATTTCTGCAAAATACGTTTGATTATAAAATGGCGCAAACTCTGCCAGATCTTCGCCAAAACATCAATTTTGGCGATGCCCACGACTATCGCAGCGGGCATAGCATTGCGATTTATTACAAGTTAGCTAGCGAATACAGAAACGGTTATGCCCAGTATCTAGGAAATTATGTGCTTGCTAACTGTTACGATGAAGAACAGAATTTATCCCATATCAAGCCGGGGATCAGACCCGAGATTGGCTTAGCGCTTTTATGGTATGACGAGTTGCTTCCAGAAAAGTCACTCAATGATTATCCGCGATTCCAGTTTTTACCTGATTTGGGATTGTTAGCGATCAAAAAAAACACACCGGGTGCTTCCATGATGTTATCAATCAAATGTTCAAAACCTGGAGGAAACAAACAATTTTCACTGGAAAAGGAATACTACAAGCAAGAAGTTGATTTGCTCGGATTGTCACATCAACATCCGGATAATGCACATTACCTTTTGATTAAGGATAATGAATTTTATGTAATCGATGACGGGTACAATCGAATCGTCAGAATGGAACACCATAATGTGATTACCGCAGGGGATTTGGGTTGTGATGTGGAAGATGTGAGCGATGTTTACTTGGCTTCAATGCGAAAAAGAATTGAAACCGGATCTTTTTCTGAATCCAAATATGGCGGAGAAGTAATGCTGGCCAAAACGGTGGATGAGATTGTATTCTATAGTTGTGAAAATTCGGGAATCTATCATCGAGATGCCTTAATCGACAGTTTTGAAAGAACGATTATCACTCCGAATATGGAATACATTTTGATATTTGACAAGATCTTAGCACAAATACCACACGAATATAAATGGCACTTCCATACCGATGTCGCGCCATCATTCACAAAACAAGGGTTTGACATCAAAAAAAATAGTGTTTTGCATATGCATCAGATCTTGCCAAAAACATGCACATATCTCAATAAAATCCAACCTATCAAAGCCCTATACACTCCGCAGGAACCAAATGATTTCCATCAGATTGACATGATCGACACCATCATTTGTTCTGAGAAAAACAGGGCAGAAACCTTTCTGAATGTTTTATCATTTTCCGATTTCAAATGTATCGACCACCAAGGGTATTGTGAAATTAGCTGTCAGGGAAAAAAAGATGTGCTGATTTATGAAGATAACGATGTTTTTAAAACTGATGCGAAATTTGCATATATAAAAGACTATCAAGGCAAAGCAGAAAAACGATATCTATATCAGGGAACATATTTGTTTGAAAAAAATATGCCAGAGGTTACGATCCATGATGAAATATTGTGATCCAGTTTCTTTGAAACTTGCTTTGGAGAAATTCCCTATCTACAAGGAAATGCTTGCGGAAATGGAACTTGACACCAATTTGTTCTTTGACAATTTTCACGACAGCCCGGATCAAATCAGTCAGTGGGGACACCACTATTTCTGCAAGGATGACGGCGGATTACTCACATTCGACCTAAACAAACCCCACGAACATATTTGTCCCATCTGTCATAAAAAATATCGTTCAAAGCTTCTTGATGGCGTCTGGACCTATTTTTACCGCAATCAGGCTGTTACAAATCTATGTAAAGCCGCAGTTTTGAGTTTGACGACACGCAAAACAAAATATTTGAAATACATCGAAAACACGCTTGATTTTTATGGAAAAAATTATCTCGAATTCAAACTGCACAACAAAGAAGAATCTGTCTTCTCTTCTTTGAAAGATGCCGCTTGGGGCTGTGGGAGAATCATGCCACAAGGGCTGAACGAAGCGATATTCATCATCAGGATGCTTTCAGGATTGGAAATTGTGAAGAACAAACTTGCCAAAGAACAACTTGTTCTGATTGAAAAGATGTGCCTGGAAATATTCCGAATTTTCAAATTTCAAGTAGATAAAGTCCACAACATTTCTGTATGGTATGATTCTGCAATCGCTGTGATGGGACTTTTTACCCATAATCAAGAAATGATTGATTTTGCCTTTGAAGGCGAATTTGGTCTATATCGACAATTAAAAGAAGGCATTACTAAAGACGGTTTTTGGTATGAAGGCTCGATCCACTATCATTTTTTCACACTTGAAGCCACACTCAATGCCTTGTTGTATGCAAAAGTCTATCGGTTTGTGCCTAACCGGATCTTCAAGGATTCTGTGGAAAGAATGCTTTCAAGTGCCTATGAATACGCCTTTGATAATCTGATTCTTCCCAATCCGAACGATGGATGGCCAAATATAAATCTGAAAACATATAGCTATCTTTACGATATCGCAACGAAGATTTTTGGCGAAGACAGCCACATAGCAATTTTAAACAAGAACATCATCAATGGCAAAATTGCTAGAACTGAATTGCCTTTGTCTCGTCCGTATTATTATAGAAACGAGATTTCGCTTGAACGACTGACTTTGATTCCGCAATTCGACCCAACATGCAATCACTTAATTAAGCCTAAAGCCCATAATTATAAAAATTCGCAGTTTGCCATTTTAAGAAACGACTGTGCAAATATCTTTTTCAAATATGGTCATAACGGACCTAGCCATGCTCATCCTGACAAGATGGAAATCGAAGTCATGTTAAAAGATAGAGTGCTCACGAGAGATCTATCAAATGCGGGATATGGTTCTGACTTGTGCAATGAATGGCACCGGATGAGTGTATCTCATTCAACGGTTGTCATTAATGGCAAGAATCAAATCTCAATGCATAAAGGCAGTAGTATCCATTTCCGAAGTGATTATCTTAAAGCCAGAGCAGATGATGTTTACCGTGACATGTCACTTGACTTGAGCAAACTGAAATTATCGATGAATCACGATGAAATCGTCCGTTATCTCATGCGATATCTGTCTTATACAAAGATTGAAGCCGAGAATTTGATCAAGCAACCTGAGGGCCTTCAACAATCAATCGAGAATTCAATCAAAGCAAGTCCGATTGTTGATTATATCCGCACCGTCAAACTGGACGATTCGGGGTTCTCCGATTTATTCGAAGTGTTCGCAGATCAACCGGTAGTTGCAGATTATTTCTTTCACTCGGAAGCAGAACTAACTTCTCTTCTCAAACTGAAAAATGCGGATTTGGGATACAAGGATTTCGGCTATCAGCATCTATTAGATGTCAAATGGGTAAATACCAGAAACAAGAAAATAACATTGACTTGGATCCTTGGCGATATGAAGCTAAAAAGCATCATCCATTTGTACCATGATGCCAAACTGTATCTGATGAATACATATGACAATCCGGTAAACAAGTTCCGGACTACGATCATGATCCGGTGTAAGAACGATTATGCTAAATTCAAAGTGATTTGGCATATAGTAAAGGAGGAAGATGATGGAAATTAAAAACTTTTGGTTTCATGATGAATCAACTTTGAATCAACTTGACCCCAAAGTTTCAAGGCGGATATTGGCATATCATGAAAAACTCATGATCATCGAAGTCGCTTTTGAAAAAGACGGCATCGGTCCGATGCATGATCATCCCCACGAACAGATAACCTATGTCCTGAAAGGCAGTTTCGAGTTTTCCATCAATGGAGTCAAAAAAGTCATCAACAAAGGCGATTCCATATATATGGAAAAAGACGTAATCCATGGTTGTGTCTGTTTGGCAAAAGGAATGTTACTAGATATATTCACCCCATATCGCGAAGATTTTATCTTGAAGGAGAAAAAAACATGAAAAGAATTGCATTGATTACCGGAGGGACCGGGGGAATTGGATTTGCGACAGCAAAAGAGTTGGGCAAAGCCGGATACCATATCGTTTTGAACGGGATTATCCTTTCCGAAGGAAAGACATGTGTTGGAGAACTTGAAGCCATGGACATATCCGCTGAATACTACCATTTCGATTGCACAGATGAAAACGCAGTCAACGAAAACATTGCAAAAATCGGAATCAAACACAATAAAATCGATGTTCTGATTAACGCAACCGGTGGATTGGGTGGCAGAAGCAGATTTGAAAACATGGAGACAGAATTTTACCGCAAAGTCATGGCATTAAACCTTGATTCGGCATTTTTTGTTTCGCGGGCTGCAATTCCGTATCTTAAGAAATCAAATGATGCATCGATCATCAATTTCACATCAATTGCTGGTTACAACGCCGGAGGACCTGGAGCAGGAATCTATGGAACCGCAAAAGGCGCGGTAATGGTTATGACCAGAGCGATGGCAAAGGACCTAGCTGAATTCAAGATTCGTGTAAACGCGGTCAGCCCGGGCACGATCGATACACCATTCCATCAGGTCACAAAAGACAACAATCCGCAAATGTTTGAATCATGGAAGAATTCCATCCTTATGAAAAGATTCGGAGAGGCTTCGGAAGTTGCGAGTGTCATTGCCTTTCTTGTAAGCGAGAAAGCTTCTTTCATCACCGGAGAGACGGTTCAAATCAATGGCGGTCAAGATTTATTGTAGTATTTTCCTTTTCTATATCGTTAAAGACAAGCCCGTCAAAAATGACGGGCTTGCTCTATTTATGCTATGATTCAGTATATACTCAGGTTTTATGTGCTTTTTTTAGTAAAATGTCATTATTGAATAGTATACACGCGTTTATTATAAACAAGGAAATGAAATAATTCACTTTAGTGATTGTATAATAGAATGTATACGCTTATAATAATGATGCCTTTAATTATGTTTGAAAAGAGGAATATTATGATCATTGTCTTTGTAATCGACAATTATGGAGAGTTTTCGAACGGGACAACTGTTACTGCCAAACGAACCAAGGAGAAACTTGAAGCCAGAGGCCATACAGTTAGAATTGTTTCTTCGGGTCCGATTGAAGGAAAAGAGTATTTTCAACTAAAGAAAAGATATATCCCTGTAGTTTCGAAGGTTTCAGAAAAACAAGGTATGTACTTTTCCAAGTTTGACAAAAAGATAATGGAAAAAGCTTATGAAAATGCCGATTTGATCCATTTCTTCCTGCCTTTCCAGTTATCTCAAAAAGGTGTCAAATTGGCCAAAAAAATGAATATTCCCTATACCGCTGCCTTCCATTCCCAACCAGAAAATGTCACCTATGGCATTGGTTTGGGAAGATTTGGTAGACCGATTGCATTTTTTCTCTATGAGAAATACTATAATCAACTCTACAGACATGTAGAAAGAGTGCATTGTCCCACAACTTTCATCGCCAAAGAAATGCGGCATAACGGCTATACCAATGAACTGCATATAATTTCAAATGGAGTCAGCGATGTCTTCTCGCCGCTAAAAGTTGAGAAAAACAAAGATGTTTTCCAGATACTTTCAACCGGCAGATATGCGCTTGAAAAAAAGCAGGATGTTTTGATTAGGGCGATAAGCCTTTCAAAATACAAAGACAAGATTCATCTAGTCTTGGCAGGAGCCGGACCAAGGGAAAAGAAACTTAGAAAAGTGGCAGAGAAATACGGTATAGACACTGAATTCGGGTTCTTTGAACAGCCTGCCTTGCTTGACAAAATTCGTCATTCCGACCTATATGTACATGCGGCAGATGCTGAAATCGAAGGCATCGCCTGTCTGGAAGCAATCGCTTGTGGCATAGTTCCTGTGATTGCCAAATCACCAAAAAGCGCCACGTCACAATTCGCTCTGGATGAAAGAAGCATTTTTATTTCGGAAAAATATAAAGAGCTAGCAAATAAGATTGATTATTGGTTTGACAATCCCGAAGAAAGACATGAAGCATCCATTGCTTATGCAAGCCACGCGAAAAACTATCGTCTCGATCGTTCGATTGATTTGTTCGAAGAAATGATTAAGCAGGCGATTGAAGATAAACGCAGGGAGTCATTAATCAGATCGAAAAAGGGCAGACAAATCCGAAAAAGGATCAGTTTTCCATATTTGAAACGCGGATTATCATTTATCATGTATTATTTTATCGCCTTCCCTTTCCTTTGGATATTCATGGTTCTTTTCATGGGTGTCAGATTTAAAAACAGAAAGGTGCTCAGAAAAATCAAAGGTGGAGCTGTCCTTGTCAGCAATCATGTTCACGCGCTTGATTCGGCAATGAGCGGAATTGCTGCTTTTCCGAAGAAGCCAGTTTTCACTGGCATCAGGGATAATTTCAAACTTCCGATAGCAGGCTTCTTCGTCAATATTCTCGGAACAGTACCGGTACCCGAAACAATCGACGAAACCAAGGTATTCCTTCATGAGCTAAGCAAGCAGGCAAGACATGGCAGATTGATTCATTTCTTTCCCGAAGGGGAATTAATTAAATTTGACAGCGAACTTCGTCCATTCAAGAGAGGCGCTTTCCAAATTGCTGAAGAAGCTTCCGTTCCAATCATTCCGATCGGCATCAGTTTTCATGAAAAGACTTCAATTTTCCCGTTGTTTGCGCCAAACAAGATGGTTCTATCCGTCGGAGAAGCAATCTATCCCGACATATTCAAACTGAGGAAAGAGTCCATTCAATCACTGAATGAGGAATCATTTGAAAGCATGAATGCCTTAATTCACTTATAGTGTAGAAAATGTCGGTCTAATTCCGACATTTTTTCTTCATTATAGAAAAGCTATTGTCACCATTCATATTGAAGTTTATAATTAAAGATAGAAACGAGGTGACGTCCTTGAATAAACTCAAAGCGAGAATCTTGCGGGCTAGAAGCCTGATCAGCATCAAAACCTATAAACGCCCGATGCTTTTCATCATTTCGATGATGGTCTTATTGAATTTAATCATTCTGTCTGTTGCGGCAGTCATTGCTCTCTTTATCGACGATTCCTTTGATGGTTTCATCGACGCCTTCGCCAATGGCAGTCTAAAGTGGATGCTGACACCAAATGCTATTCTTTCGATCACAAACCCTAGGACACTCATTTTGGCAGTTGTCGTGCTTGTAATCGGACTAATTTTATTTTCTGGTACGATCATCGCACTTACTACAAACGCTATCAAAGAATACTTCCAGAAAAAGAAATCCGGCTCTGGCAAAATCATCTTGTCTAGACATATAGTCGTCATCAACTGGAACAACAAGGTTCCAGAACTTGTCGCGGATTTGTTGCATGTTGCAGGCAAGGAAGTCACAGTGATGATTCTAGCACAAATCGACAAGGCCTATGCGGAAAAGCAGATTGTGAATTCCATTCAGAAGATAAACAAAGCTGACCGTGAGATTGTCAATTTCAATGTTCTCGTTAAGCAAGGTGATCCGCTCGTACATTCCGATCTAGAAGATATCTCAATCAACGAAGCCGACACGATCCTAATCATGAACCGGGACGAACACGAGACGATTGCCAAGGAAATGTCCAAGAGCGATTTGAACGTCATCAAAGTCATCTTGAGCCTCGGCAGGATTGAATTCAAGCACAATCCACCGATAGTAGCGGAAATCAAGAACATCGAAACCAAAGGCAAGATCTTAACGATGTCCAAGGTCGTCCATACGATCCACGAACACACTTTGCTGCCGATCTGTTTTGACAGACGTCTAGGCCAAATCATTGCCCAAACGATCATCAATCCGCTGATGGAAGACTTATACTTGTCTTTGTTCTCATTCGAAGGCAGCGAAGTCTATTATCTTCCGGATACTGATTTTGACACGTGTCTTAAATATAATTCGCATGTGGTGCCACTTGCCAGTGAAAATAAAGCTCTCTTTGTTCTCTCGCTTAGCGATGAAACAAAACTGATTAAGACAGATGTACCTTATGAAGTAAAGACGATAAAAACAAAAAAGATTAGTGAAACGGCTAATCTTGATGTCCATATCATCGGCAAAAACAATAAACTTGCCTTTATTCTCGATTCTTTCAAGGAGTATGAAAAACTACATATGAGCGAATTCAGGGCTAATTGGATTGAAGCAGAGAAACTACCTGAACTAGTATATGCACTCAATGACTCCAGTAAGCCTTCAACGATCGTTTTGTTAAGTGACGAATCTGTTGCCTCAGATTGCCTTGATGCCAACGTCATCGACAATTTGATCTATCTCGAAGGCAATCTGACAAAAAAAGATGTGAACATCATTGTGGAACTGCTTGATCCCCAAAACGACCATATCATCAAGGACTTCAACATCAGGAACACAATCATCTCGAACAAGATCATTTCGCTGCTTTTGAGCAAGCTCGCATTATTCAAGGAAACCGCCCCATTCTATGAAAATCTCCTGACGATAGAGGCCAACGATTTGGGCGAGGACCTTCAGTCAATCATCATTCAAAAAGCAGAGGATCTGTTCAAAGAGAACTTGCCGATTGCCTTTGATTCGAAGAAATCACTTGTCGCATCCGTTTATGAAAGTTTCCAAAAAAAAGTGATTCCGATGGGCTATTTCCGCAACGACAAATTAGTAATCTTTGCTGGAAACTTGCATGAAAACAGCGCTGAGACAATTGAAAAAAGCGATTTGCTCGTTTTGATGAAACTATGATGAAAGGATGATTCCATGATCTATAAACATAAAGAATATATGCCTGTAATCGCCAAATCGGCAAAGATATTTCCCCAGGCTGTGGTATGTGGCGATGTGACTATCAAAGAGAATGTGAACATTTGGTTTAACGCTACAGTAAGAGGCGACATGGCTCCGGTTACAATCGGAAAGAATACCAACATCCAGGACAACGCCGTCATCCACACTAACACGGGACTACCAACAATTATTGGCGAATCAGTTACAATCGGTCACGGTGCTATCATTCACGCGGCAACTATAAACGATTATGCGCTTATCGGGATGGGCTCGATCATCCTCGATGGAGCCGTTGTGGAGAAATATGCCATGGTTGCGGCCGGATGCGTTGTGCCACCAAATAAAATCGTTCCGGAAAAAATGCTTGCAGTTGGTAATCCGATGCAACTTGTCAGAAACTTGACAGCTGAAGAGATTGAAAATAATCTGAAAAATGTCGAACACTATCTGAGGTTGATGAGAGAATATGAGTAGATTATTGAGGATTCCCGAAAAAATTTTAATCAAGGAAACAGAAAATTACGTTAAAGGCATTATGACCGGAGAAACCACAGGTCATGACTTTTTTCATGTCAAAAGGGTAGTTAACATGGCAATGTCGCTTTTGAAGAAAGAAAATGCAGATCCTTTCATCACAATCATGGCCGCATATCTTCATGATCTTGATGATGCCAAACTTAACAATACCGACACCATGTTTGTAAGAAACTATCTGGATAAAACTAACCTGGATGCAAATTCCAAAAACAAGATCATCGATATCACAGAGAACTTGTCCTTTTCTGCCCACAAATCCGGCAAAACGGTATCATCATTCGAAGGCATGATCGTCCAGGACGCGGACCGGCTTGACGCTTTAGGCGCAATCGGAATCGCCAGATGTTTCGCCTATGGTGGAAATAATCAAAGAAGCATATACAAAGGCGATAAAAATGATGACTCGTCTATCGCGCATTTTTATCAGAAATTGTTGAAACTTGAGAAACTGATGAATACGGTACAGGGGAAGAGCATCGCTGTCAAACGGACAAAGTGCATCAAAAAGTATCTCGATACATTCCTGAAGGATTGGAATTTTTACGATAAAGGTGCTGATCTGTTATGACTGAAGCTGACTTTTTAAAAATCAAGAATTGGCTACTAAGAAATGCGAGAACTTTGGAATCTGCCAGGTTTGCCTACCTGTTTGAAACGATTGATGTCATCCATGTAATTGACACTCTTAAGGCATATCAAAACAATGATGGAGGTTTCGGACACGGTCTAGAATCTGACTTCATCTGTCTTGAGTCAAGTCCGATGCAATGCTGGACGGCCTTGGAAATAATCGAAGAGATCGGTTATGATAATGCACCGGAGATCACGCAAAATCTGATTAACTATCTATTGGATACAGCTCCGATGGAAGAAGGAAAGTGGCTTAGCAAGGTGCCTTCGATAAATGACTATCCACACGCACCGTGGTGGCATTTCACAGAAGCAGATAAAATCTGGGGCTACAATCCTACCGCTGCTCTGGCGGGGTTCGTATTGAAATATACGGAAAAATCCACCAAAGAACATGAGGCGGCTTTAAAAATCGCCCAAGGAGCCATCAAGGCGTTCCTCACGACAGAAATAACCGAAATGCATGAATTGAGGTCTTTTGTCGAATTGCATCGATATCTTTCTTGCGAAACCCCTTGTGATAATTTTCTGAAATTCTCCGACAAACTAAAAAAAACAATTATGAGCATTGTCGAACAAGATGAAACCAAATGGTTTTCAACTTACTGTATCCGACCCTCACAATTTGTGATTGGATCTGAGGATCTCGGCTATTCTGTTTTGAAACCTTTGTTTGATAAAGAACTAGACATGATTATGAAACAAAGAAATGACGAAGGTGTCTGGAATATCACCTGGAATTGGGGTCAGTATCCGGAAGCATATCCGATTGCGAAAAAAAACTGGCAAGGAGTTTTAGTGGTCAGCTATTTGAAATTCTTGAAAGCATTTGGAAAACTGTAATAGATATTTTTTATTTTGAATATGACTTGGGAATAACCTCTCAAACGATAGAAGAATAAGTTATGGGCGCTAAATGATGCACCCATTCACTTTCTATATTTCAAAAAAATAACATTCGCTTTTCTGATATTTTTTTGATACAATATTAATGTCCGGGAAGTAGCTTAGTTTGGTAGAGCGCTTGGCTGGGGGCCAAGAGGTCGCAGGTTCAAATCCTGTCTTTCCGACCATTTGCGGAAACAACCGTTGAAAAACGGTTTTTTTTTTGAAAAAACCGTTTGAAGTCTTGTTTCAATATATTTTTCAAGGTAAAATTAATTCTATAAATCGGGGGTGATAAATTGGCCAAATTGAAAGAATACCAAGAAAAACTGAAAAAGAAGTCAAAGTTAGAATTGCTTAGGTCCATGCTTCAGTCGATGGCAATCACAGTCACAGCCATCGTGGCAATTGTGGTACTGGTTCCCAAAAGCCCCGTGGCTTCGATTGAAGAGTTGCTGGCATTTACAAACGAGATCATCTACCACGTCGATGTGACAGATGTTGACAATGCGATCATTCCTGGGACATTGAAAGTCGTGCTCGTTAACCAGTTTGAATATTATGAGGAAAGCATTGATCTTGGCAAGACTTCGGGAATGTTTTCGGAACTGAATCCGGAAACACTCTACAATCTGAAAGTAATGGCAGACAAAGGCTTCGGGATGGAAAACTTGGCTTCCGATAAGGTGACGACCGTTACTAGGGTAGGCGGTGGGATAATCGGCAGTACGCTTATTTCGGATCCAGTTGATAATCTTACCTATGACATCGGTTTGTTCATCAGTGACCCGGAAGCGGAATTCCAATCAATCCAATTACGATATGGCATCATGAATTCTTACGAAACAGAAGTAGCCAATTATGTAACGATTCCCTTACTGGTATTTGACACCGCTGTTACAATTTCCAATATCGCCTATAACAATGTCAAAGTGTTCCTGATCCTTGAAGGCATCAGGTGGAACAATGAAATTGTTGAACTGGACACCTTTGATTTTACATCGCCATTTACTCTCTATACCTCGATGGAAGTAGTTCAGGTCGATAACAAACAGATTAGCGTTTCTGTCTATACAGGATCGGAATTGGTAACTGATGCATCTTATGAAATCATCCTCAAGCGCAACAAAGAGATAATCGAAAGAAGGCAAGTTGAATCCGATCCGGGAGAATTCCAGCAGTTTGAGATTACCGAAGTGTTCAAAAATCTTCAGGATGAAGTCGAATATGTCTTGGAACTTGTGGCGACATTCACTCATCCCTACTGGTTCACCAGGGAAATCCAAGTTGTTTCCACGCAAACGATTACTACCCTGCCAGATTTTGATTATGTAATCAATGTGGAAGAATTTGAAAATTATTACCAGATTGATATAACTTTGACAGATCCTTTCCATAATTTCCAACTGGCATTTTACACTATTTATCAGATAGAAGTAGAATATGAATTTTATTATGAAGGTTCCAGTTCTGGATTCACACCTTCAGGAGATCAAAAATCAGCAACCATTTTTATCGACAAACCAACACTTGATAACTACCGGATCGAGATTGGTGTCAGGTCGGAAATGGAATATTATAAATATAGTATCTTAAGCAATATAAATCCAAACGGGTAAAGGAGAACACATATTATGAAATTCAACTTTAAGGCAAAACCAAAAAATGAAAAAGCAAAAATCATTATCGTTGCTGTTGTAATTCTCATCTGTCTATTTTTGGGGATGTTTTCCTCGATTATCTTTCCGGGAACGGGCTTTGCGAACATCATGGCCAACAGCGTGGGTAAGTTTTTCAATCTGATTAATTTCTTTACCAACAACTATGTTACCTTGCTTGAAAGTTTGGCAGTCGTTGTATTTGTTTGGATTCTGAACAAGCTGATGCTTATTTTGGTGACGATCTTCACCAAAAAAGGTGGCAGATCGGAAACCATTGGCAATCTATTAAAAAGCGTTGTAAAGTATTTGAGTGTCATTATTGCAGTGTTTTTGATTCTAAGTGCCTGGGGAGTGCAGACACCAACGTTACTAGCCGGAGCCGGGATCGTTGGCTTGGCTTTAAGCTTTGGTGCACAAAGCCTCATCGAAGATGTCTTCAGCGGGTTGTTCATCATTTTTGAGAAACAGTTTTTTGTGGGTGATGTCATTCAAATCGGAGATTTCCGAGGCATGGTCAGGGAAATCGGGCTCAGGATCACCAAGTTTGAAGACAACAACGGCGACATCAAAATCATCAACAACTCCGATATCAGAGGTGCGATCAATACTTCTAACTCATTATCGCCAGCAATCTGTGATATTTCCATCAGTTATTCCGAAGATATTGTGAGAGTCGAAGAACTGATCAAGAAGAACCTGGAAAACATCAAACTAAAAGTTCCAGAGATCGTCGAAGGCCCGTTTTACTTCGGTGTCGAGAAACTCGCCGATTCATGCGTCGTCTTGAGAGTTGTTGCCAGGACTGAGGAAATCAAGAAAATGCGGGTGCTTAGAGGTCTGAACAAAGAACTGAAGATTTTGTTCGATCAAAACAACGTCGAGATTCCCTTCCCGCAACTGGTTTTACATCACGATAAGTCAGAAAAACAAGAATAAAACGAACAAGTCAATCTTTCATAGATTGGCTTCATTTTTTTCTTTGATTTTTGAAAAAGACATGCTATAATATTCTCACAGTGGAGTCATAGCTCAGCGGGAGAGCACCTGCTTGACGTGCAGGGGGTCGGGGGTTCAAACCCCTCTGGCTCCACCATTTAGTATACAAAGAAACAAATTTAATTTGTTTCTTTTTTTTAAATATTGATTTGTATTTAAAATATTATGATAAAATATAATCGAATATTGATTCATTTTTACTATCTGTTTAAAAAGCACCTAGTCCACTTCAATCTGTGCACATTACTGGAGTAATGTGCCAATATTCATTGAAAACTTGTGTACTATAAGTCTCTCGTTCATAATAGACCAGATAGATTTATTGTAGGATATTGTTTGATTTTTTGTGAAAATATGTTTTGTCGGAACAATTAAGCATAAAAAAATTTCGTGTGAGTAAACATAAATAGGGCCAAAAATATATTACTTCGGAGAAGTCGACGCACTTTTGTATTGCACTTGGCACCACACGACACACGTGGAGTCGGTCTCATTGCTTTCCTTAAAATGAAGAAAGTATCCGTTTTAGCCTTAAATATAGCGTTTTTATATCATTATTATGAATATTATCAAATGAGATAGGTCACTTGAAGTTAGAAAAAACTTTCAGTGGCCTATTTTGATATTCTCTAGTGTGATTTTGATTGTGGAAACATACGTTTTTTCAATTAACCTTGTATGGGTAAACATATTTAGGACAAAAATTAGATTATCTATAACACGTTTTTCTAAATCTCAAGTTGAAGAAAAAAGAAAAATTGAAATAAGAGAAACAACTCATTGTTGTATATAGTTTTTCGCTTGAATCATAAACATATTTGCGTATTTTCCATTGAGGTTCATAAGATCTTTGTGATCTCCCTTTTCAATGATTTCCCCATTTTCCATATAGCAGATCGTATCTGCAGAAATTGTTGTTGACAAGCGATGAGAAATTATGATCACAGTTTTTTCAGCTTGCGCTTCTAGCATGTTTTTATGCATCTCGTGCTCTGCAAGGGGGTCAAGTGAACTAGATGGTTCATCTAAAATGATGATTTCGGAATCGCGAGCAAAAACACGAGCTAAAGCAAGTTTTTGGGTTTCGCCCCCCGATAAAATCACTCCATGTTCATCGAACTCCTTAGTGAGAACAGCATCAATTCCTTTCGGTAACATTCGAATTTTGTCGTAGAGTCCGCTTTTTTGTAGTGATTCAATAACCGTATGACGATCGTCTTCGTTTAGACATTCTCGCATTAAAACATTTTCTGCGACCGTCAGAGAATAATATTGATAGTCTTGGAACACTACACTGAATTTTCTTCTCAAGTCTTTGACATTAAGTTGATGATAATCGAATTTATCCATGGATATGGTTCCTTGGGTAGGATCATAAAAGCGAAGAAGTAACTTAATCAAGGTAGTTTTTCCCGCTCCGTTATGTCCTACGATAGCGATTTTTTCACCTTTATGAACTGTTAGAGAAATGTCATTAAGAATGACGTTTCCTTTTTCATATTCGAACATTACATTCTGCAATTCAATGCTATCTGACATTGTATCCAAAGAAGTGGATTCCAAATTTTCGTTAATCTGTGGTTTATAAGACAAAAAGCGTTTTAAGTTCTCAATAAACAATCCGTGTTGGAAAAATTCAGGGAAAGTTCTGATTACATTAGATAACATGCCACGGAGGGTCAAGGTAGCAGTGAGCATGACTGAAAAACTGCCTATTGTCAGACTCCCATGAAAAATGTTATATGCCAAATAGGCCATAATGGATGATGTAATCAAAATAGAGACTACCGATCCCAGTCCATCGAGCCAGGTAATCTTCTTTCCATTCCTTGAGATTATTTCCGACAAACGAGAACTAGCATTTTTATACTTGTTTTGAAATACATCCCTAACTCGTGTCAACTTCATTTCTTTTGCATATTGAGGAAGGCAAAATACGCGATCTATATATGCTTTTTCTCTTTCAACAGGTTGTTTTTCAATAGCATATCGATAACTACGTTTATTGAATAGTACTTTAAATGAAATGTCAAAGATGACAGCTATAACTGAAAAAACCATGATAAGCGGATCAATGAAAGCCATGATAGTTGCCAATGTTCCAATAGTCAAAATATTTTTGACCATCGAGCAAACAGTCATCCATACCTTTACAGGACGATCCTTTGCTTCATTTGCAGCAAGAATGAAATCATTATAAAAGGTTGGATTGTCATAGAAAGAGATCTCGTATTCCTTCATTTTGTCAAGAATCACAAGATGCATTTTTTTCCGAAGATACTCTTCGTTTATTGGATAGTATAAATTTGAAAAATAGGCGTCAATAAGAGCCGAAATCACACCAAGGATACAAGCGAAAATTACAAACATCAAAATTTTACTGAATTCAATGTTGTTAACTATCCCATCGATAATGTATTTCATTAGGAGAATGTCTATCGTTGGAGTTAAAATCCCAAGGGATGTGGGAATGAGAGTAATGAAAATATAGCTTTTTTTGAATCTCCATAGATATTTCAGAATAAAAATATTGTTTAAAAGTGTTTTTCTCTTCATCTTCTATCAATTCCCTTTTATTTCTATGACTTGAACTTTATGTTCTTTGTAGTTATTATACTCTCTGTTTATTATTAAGTCTATATTGTTCAGGTGTTAATGATAATATGGAATTGAATTAAACAGAGGGTAATATAATAATATGCATGCTAATTGATTCCTAAAAAGCTATTTGGGATATTCAAAAGACGGGAAAGAAAATAACCAACAAATAAACTTGCGACTGTCAAGACACTATATTGGCACGTTATACCCAGGAATAATCTGAACAATACGCACGTTATACTGGCGAATAATTTAAAAAACTTGCACGTTATACCGGGGAATGATATAATGAAGTTGGGTGATAACATGAAAAGGAAAATATATACAGAATTAATTGAATGGAAAGATAAGAATTCTTCACAGTCATTATTAATTAAAGGTGCAAGGCAAGTTGGAAAAACGTTTATAGTCAAAGAGTTTGGTAAAAAAGAGTTTTCTAATGTGTTATATATTAATTTCGAGGATCAAATGGATTTAAGAGATTTATTTAATAATATGTCTAATGTAGAAGAAGCTGTTAAAGTTTTACAAGCATATGGCGTGTCTAAAAACATATTTAATATTGAAAAAGAAAATACATTACTTTTTTTTGATGAGATACAATTATCCAAAAGAGCATATTCATTATTGAAACCTTTGACAGAAATGAATCGGTTCAAGATTATTGCGAGTGGTTCTTTACTTGGAATAAATCTAGGTGGAGATTACTTGAATCCTGGACCAATAGTAAAGCATATTGAAATGTATCCAATGGATTTTGAAGAATTCCTATGGGCAAAATATGATTTGGGTTTCGAAAAAATTATAGAGAGTATAAAAGAAGATGCTAAATCAGGGAAATTAACAAACGAATTTTATCATGACCTTTTAAACAATGAAATAAAAGAATATATTATCATTGGGGGTATGCCACAGGTAGTTTCATCATATGCAATTAATGAAGACTATGGCGATGTTTTCATTAAACAAGAAGCCATCAATAATTTATACCGTAGTGATATCCAACAATATCAAACAAATAAAGATAATCAGATGAATACGTTGAAATGTTTTGATTCTATCCCTAGACAATTCTCAAAAGAAAATCATCGTTTTGTTTATTCAGTCGTGGAGAAAGATAAAAGAGCTAGGCATTTTGGTAATGCAATTGATTGGTTGGAAAGAACGGGAAATGTAACAAAATGCTATAATGTTGATCATTTAAGTGGATCTTTAATTGATGGCAAAGGAGCAAGTTATAAACTATATATGAATGATATTGGCTTGTTAGTAAATATGCTTGGAAAAGACTATGTATATAAAATAAAAAATAATGAATTGGGAATGTTTAAAGGCGCTTTATGGGAGCAATTACTTGCTCAAATGCTTATTTCAAAATCACAAGATCTTTATTATATTAGAATCGGTGATTATGAAATAGATTTTCTCATTCAAGATAAAGGGAAAATATTACCTATAGAATGCAAATCTGGAGGAAATACAAAATCTAAGAGTTTGAAAAGTTATATTGATTCTTTTTCACCGGTAAAAGCATTTAAGGTATCAATGAATAATATTAATATATCTGATATAACTACAAAAGCAATTCCCTATTATATTTTTGCTTTATTATCAATTGAAGAAATCATTAATTTATAGAATGTAAGTAATCGTTGAATTTGATATACAATAGGCACGAAAGAGATTAACCAAGAAATTAACTTGCGAATGTCATATAGAGCAACTTGAGTGGATTTCCTTTTTTTCATTTTAAACATGCAATTGACAATTCACCGAATACGTTGTACTTGGAGGAAAATGAATGAGATTAAAATGGTTTGATTATACAAACGAATATGCAGATATTATAGAGAGCTGGTTGGATGATGAAACAATAAAAAATACCGGGTGTAACAATGGCTGGGATAATTACATCAACTATTGGAGATCAGATGCGCAAACCAGATGGAATGAAAATTTCTTTGTCAAAATAGTTTTTGATGGTGAAAAGCCGTGTTCGGTTATTTCAATCGGTATGGATAAATGTTGCGAAATAACCGTTTCGGAGTTTATCGTAGCACCCGAAATGCGCGGAAAAGGTCTCGGTACTGCTGTACTTGCTGAACTTCTTCATAACGGTGAAACTATTATTGGAAAAACAATTCTTTTAGCAGAGGCAGTAATATATCCAAGCAATGTTGTTTCACAAAACATTTTCACAAAAGCCGGGTTTACTTTTGACCACTCACATCCCGATGGTGATGCGTGGTATTATAGATACAATAGGCTTGAAAGATAATTTCCAAGAAATAAACTTGCGACTGACAAGACGGGAAAATGACTTCATTCTTAATAAGAAAAAGTAATTAAGTAAAATCTCAATTAATTAGTAGCGAATTTGATTTTATTCATTGGTTCTCCCCCCAAAACCTCTAGAAAAGGAATATCTTTTATAGTTAAAACCCATAAAGAACATAAGGAGTTAATATGAAGAAGTATTTCAATTATCATGTCATACTATTATTGGATTGGTATGGAAATTGAACAGTGGTGGATAATGGCATATCCATAGATAATATCGAATCGATTTTCATTATTTGGTATTAAAGAAATAAACTTGCTATTGACAAGACAATTTAAGCAGCATAACATATCTAAGATTCAAAATATGTTACTTCGGGAAAGACAAGGCACTTTTGTATAGCGCCTCCACAACTCGACACAGCTGATCTGTGAAAACAAATGAATTGTAATTTCAATCAATATACCTAAGATTAAACAAAAACTGGAATTGAAATTATTCCATTTTTTTGTTTTAGTTAAATTTAATAAATAATTATTTATAGATTATAATTGCATTTTAAAATAAAGAAATGTCAAATCAAAAGGGCATACTTTTTTGGCTATTATAAGGTAATTTAATGTAAAAAAACATAGGTGTCAAAATGGGTGTCAATACAATAATGATATCGTTTCTACTGCTACATATAGCCATTTAGTTTTCTTAACTAACCTGCTTGATGTGCAGGGAGTCGGGGGTTCAAATCCCTCTGGCTCCACCATTTAGAATGTGAAGAGACAATTTAATTTGTCTCTTTTTTTGTTATTTATTTTAATATCTAATTTGATATGATATAATTTCAATATATATATATTCATTTTTACTATCTGTTTAAAAAGCATTAAATCCAATACCATATCTTTATAGGAGAGAATATCATGGGAAGCACATTTGGAAACATCAATATTTTAAAATTGGATAATGAAAACTTTCTAGAAACTGTTGAACGAGCAATTATGGAGACAATGGAAAAAAAAGGGTATGTAAAAGTTAAAGATCAAACTATAGCAGAAACTACAATATCAATTATGAATCGCAAAGAATCAAAGTGGATTACCATCTATGGAGATGAGTTCGATGATGAGTATCCAAAACAATTATTAAAATATGCAAAAGCCATGTCAAATAAGATAAAGAGTTATCTTTTAGTATGCAATAGTTATGACAGCGACTATGTCTTGCTTAATTTGTTGCACAAAGATAAGAAAATAAATGATATGGTCGTGATTGGGCATATGCCATCTGAAGTCATGATGAAACCAGTTCTCCCACACAACGCCGAACAATGGAAACCGTTAGCCGAAGTCTTAAAGACAGGAGACAAACTTGAAAATATTCTGGAGAATAACTATGAACTTCCTGAAGACATCTTGCCTCCTCTAGGAGATGAAATTCAAGCTCGCTCTGAAGATTTAAATGCTCGATATGATGACTTTGAACCTGAATCTACACATAATATCTATTTCTCGTCCAATAGCGATTTAGAAGAAGACAAACCCTTCATACGCGAGGGAAAACCGGAAATCCGGAGTCATTATGGAACTTTTGACCCAATGTTCATGGATGAATCCTATTTCCATGAATATCAAAATTATGGGGGAATGTCGAAAGGCGTGGGGGTATATATTTTTGGTCCTTTTGTAAAAGATGAAGAAGTGACTTTCGATCCTATCGAATTGTATTGTTTTGACTATAAGCATAAAAAAGACGAGCAAAAGATTGTATTCCAAACAATATCAAAAAAAATGCAATTTAATGATGGAAGATGGGCATACGAAGCGCTATTTCCCGATTTTGAGATTCCAGAAGGAATCAATGAGAATTCAAAAAAGCAACATGGCAAAAAAATTTGGGAGGCCGACCAACTTCGAAGATTTGGACTCCAATTTACCCCTCATGGAAATAAAAAATATGAGCTTGATATTGAATTTGTGGTTCTTCCTTTAGTAGATTATTCCAATCAAGTTTATTTTCGCTGTTGGATCAACAAAAAAACAAAAAAAGAATATGTCGACGATTGGAATAAAAGAGTAAAGAAATTTCAGGAAAATAATGATTCTTCTGATCCAACAGGCATAATTTTATCTCAAATGAGATACAATAACTATTTAGATGAAAAACTATATTTATATGATGAAAAATAGAAAATTTTTCTCTTACTTGTAGATAGTATTTTGGTATTGAATTTCAACAACAGCAAGTTTCTGAAATTGAACAGTTTTTAAAAAAATATTTGATTAAAAAAGAAGGTCATGATATGAAAAAAACTATCGCTTTTATCTTAGTTGGTATGTTATTTTTTCTATATGGTTGTGATTTGACTCGCAACCAAAACATCCCAATCGAAGTTGGATATACAGTTGGTGGTGGAAATGCACTAGACTATCCTGGTTTTCTAGCATTTAATATAAACAATTCAGTCGGTAACTCAGATGATCCAGTGAATATATTATTTGAATATGGTCACGATTACGATTTTGAACAGTATAGTAGTTTCGATTTGATACATACTATTGTAGTTTATGTATCTAGTTCTACAGTTAATCATAACCGAGATGATGAAGCATACACTATGCTTTATGATAGTAAACTAGATGACTTTATGACAGAGGATTATAGGTGTATTGTTAACTGGTCAGATATGTTTTCTAAGGTTGTTTTCAATAAATCATTTGAGTTATCAATCGCACCAGATGATGTACCCTATGAGAAAGGCATGTTGTATTTTGTCATGTATAAAGGAGATTTTGAGCCAGGTCAAGAATCCATATTGCCTAGAGTATATCGAGTTATATATTTCATAAATATAGACGGAGTGTTAACTTTTACAAAAGATAATCCATTTTAAATATTAGGGAGTCAATATGAAGAAATCATCAACAATTGTTATTTTTGCTTTGTCCATTGTCTATACATTATTGCTAGAACTTCTTTATTATTTAAGTCAATTTGAAAACGTTATAGACTTTAGATATTATATGGCATTTTTTTCGGTATTTCCCTTTATATTCATAATTGTTTCAGTAGTAATTGATGTTTTTGATAAAAATAACAAAAATTCATTAGCTAGCATTTATCTTCCTTTAGTGTTAATCTTTTATTATCTTCTTTTAGGCACATTAGATTTTTTCTATTTTTTTTCTAGTGAGTTTTTAATGTTCATAATTTTTATTGTTATTCCAAATATCATTATGATACTGGTTATAATTTTACAATTGAAGATTAAACAGATAAAATATATGAGATTTTTCATTGTTTTCAAGTATATTGTATGTATTTCATATGGATTTTATTGGTACATTATAATTGATGCTTTACCAAGAGTGTAAAAATAAGTAGAATAACTTTTGAATTGTAATTTCAGTCAAAACAGATAAAATTAAACAAAAACTAGAATTGAAATTATTCTAGTTTTTTGATTTTGTTATATTAAATTACTAATTATTTATAGATCATAATTGCAATATAAATTAAAGAAATGTCAAATCAAAAGGGCATGCTTTTTTGACTATTATAAGAAAATTTATTGTAAAAACTATAGGTGTCAAAACAGGTGTCAATACAATAATATCGCTGTTAAAACCGCTATATATAGCCGTTCTAATTTATTAAGCCACCTGCTTGACGTGCAGGGGGTCGGGGGTTCAAACCCCTCTGGCTCCACCATATAAGAAGCATAGGTTTGATACAACAGTATCAGGCCTTTTTTTCATGCAGAAAGGGCGGTTTCTCCCTATATTCCAAATTCCATTAGTCCTGTAGAGGTTTAATGTAGAACTTTTGCAAGGCTTTTTTGCAAATGATGATCAACCTTTTAACGATTATCTAACCATTTACACGATTACTGTACAATTTACACGATTACCTAACAATTTAACGATTACAGAATAAAGATTGCTTTTACTTTTACTTAAAAAAGTTCTCATACTCTAGCAAAAGTATAATTTATTCTACCTTTATAGAGATTGGAATCTCCTTTTTTTGAATGATAAAAGTATCGATCTTCTAAAACAAATCCACCCATAGAGGATAGGTTTAGTTTTTTAAGAGAATTACTATTCAATAATTTGAAGATGTTTAAAAATCGAGAGGAGTTTCGTAATGAACCGTTCGAAGCCTGGATTAAACGAACCCTTCTATAAGTGGCTGGATGATATTCGAAGGGCGATGAGAAAAGAAAAAGAACTTCAAAAGAAATTTAAGTTCTATAATGTCAAATTGAATTCATGCAGAAGGGCATCATTTGATAGAATACGCTTTGGTAGTGTAACTTCGGAAGAAGATGAACTATTGTTTTGGATTGATAAGATAACTATTACTGAATCATTTTTTTTTGCATATCGTGGTCAAATTCAGTATGCACAAAAATTCATGGCAATTATATCATCTCAACAACAGATTGTTTTTTCAAAGATTGTTGGAACGAAAATCAGTCTTTATTGTTTCTTCTGAACTTAGTATTACCAGAAATCGGGGTTATCAAATAATTAATGAGATTGTCACTCTTTAAGAAAATATATGAACATTTCATTATTATGAAATTAATCGGGATCACAACATTTAGGATTAATCTTTACTTGAAGAAGAGTATGATTATTTACTTTCAAAAATTTCAATTGTATGCTAAAATGATACCCAAAGAGTTCAAAAAAACATGACATTTATAATAAAGTGCATTTATGAGAGAAAATTTGAATTGGTGAAGAATTTGTGTCAAAGAAATAGGAGTAAATATTGTTAATTTATTCCGTTTAAAAATGACGCTTACCTTATTTTTTTGACAAAAACATTAATGCTCAATTTTTGGCAGAGGCTATACAATATTGAGGTAGTTAAAAAATATGATGAAAAAAACACGCGAACAAATATCTAAAAATATGCGATCTGTTAAAAATAAGGACTCGAAAATAGAAATATTATTGCGTAAAGAATTATGGAATCGTCACTTGACATACAGGAAAAATGACAATAGTATTGTTGGTAAACCTGACATAGTTTATAAAGGATTAAAATTGGCTATATTTTGTGATGGTGAGTTCTGGCATGGATACCAATGGGAGGCAAAAGGAAAAGAAGAGCATAAAAGCAATGAAGAATTTTGGCAAAAAAAGATTGAACGAAATATGCAACGCGATAAAGAGGTTACCTCATTACTTGAAAGCCTGGGGTGGACAGTCTTACGGTTTTGGGGTAAAGAAATTAAAAAAAATGTTTCAGGATGTGCTGATATCATACAAAACAAGATAGAGGAGCTTAAAAATGGAAAACAAAAAGTACAAAATAATTGACTTGTTCGCAGGTATAGGGGGTATTCGTCGTGGGTATGAACTCACTGGAAGTTTTGAGAATGTCTTATCTGCAGAAATAGACAAGTATGCTTGTTTGACATACGAACATCTTTTTGGTGAAAACCCATACAATGATGTGACAACAGAGGAATTTAAGAGCAAGGTCAGTCAAACGCAGTATGATATATTGCTTGCAGGCTTTCCATGTCAGGCATTCAGTCGAGCTGGAAGACAGGAGGGTTTTAAAGATAAAACGCGTGGAACATTGTTCTTTGATATAGCAGACATCATAGATAGAACACGTCCAAAAGCATTTATGCTGGAAAATGTTGACAGCCTTCTTAGTCATGAAAAGGGCGCAACATTCAGAACAATACTAGAAGTTTTAGTAAATGATTTAAATTATAAAGTCTTAGGAGTAGAAAAAAACATATTAGGGGACTTGATTTATGACACGAAGGTCTTTATGAGGAATACAAGATACTTCGGTCTACCGCAAAACCGTCCAAGGGTTTACATAATGGGCTTTGATATGAAGCGGTATGCAAACTTCGAGAGATTCTTAAACGAAAAAAAACTCCCGATAGGCAGGAGCAAAGCTTCAATATACAAAGATTTGAACGACCTATTGGAATTTAACGCTGATATTGAATACTACATCGCAAGTGGCTACATGACTACTTTGGAAAAGCACAGAGCGCGTCACGAGGGCAAGGGCAACGGTTTTGGATACATGATTGTAAACTCACTGGATGTCAAGAATCCTTACTCAAATACTATCCTTGCAACTGGCGGCTCAGGAAAAGAAAGAAACCTTGTTTATGATCCTAAGGAAGGCGTCGCAGGTCAAATCGTAAAAGGTAAGCAAACTCCGATTAATGATAAAGGTATCCGTCACATGACTCCCAGAGAATGGGGCAAGCTGCAGGGGTTTATAAATTACGGCTTTATCCATGAGGGTAAGGATAATTTCAGTTTTCCACCAGGAATTTCTAAGGCGCAACAATACAAACAATTCGGCAACTCGGTATCGATTACGGTTGTCGAGGAAATGTCCTTACTAATGAAGGAAATTTTGGCGGTTTTAGATGGGGAATAAATTCAAATTTATTGATTTTTTTTCAGGCATCGGCGGATTCCATTACGGCCTTTCGCAGATAGGCGGCGAGTGCGTAATGGCAAGCGATACTAATATTGTGACGACCGAGACATATAAATTAAATTATGGCATGGTTCCGCATGGAGATATAAACGATATTAAGTCAGAAGATATCCCTGACTTTGATATTCTCTGCGGTGGTTTTCCGTGCCAAGCATTCAGCGTGATTGGCCCACAGGGTGGATTTTCAGATCCTCGCGGAATTTTGATTTTTCAAGTTTTCCGAATTCTTAGGGATAAGCAACCTAAGGCATTCATTTTAGAAAATGTAAGGGGCTTGATTTCGCACGACGGCGGTAAAACATATGAGTTCATTGTAGCTGAACTCAACAAGTGTGGTTACAACGTATCATGCAAGATACTTGAAGCCAAGAATTATGGACTGCCGCAAATAAGAAAAAGACTTTTTTTTGTAGGCATTAGAAAAGATTTTGAGGTACAGTTTGAGTTTCCCCAACCCATCGCATGTGATATATTACTCGGCGATATTCTTAAGGGAAAGACAAACCGGGATTATGCATTTACGATCAGAATCGGTGGTCGTAATTCCGGTATCAACAACAAGTACAATTGGGACAGTTACTATGTAGATGGAAAGGTGCACGCAATAACACCAAAAGAATGCTTGCAAGTACAAGGGTTTCCTGAAGACTTCAAACTTGCTGGGAATCTTGATGAAAAATATAAACAGGTCGGCAACAGCGTGCCGACCACGATAATTCGAGAGATAGGAAAAGAAATATTAAAGACAGGAATTTTCAATTGCTGAAGCGTATGCCATCAGCAATTTTTTTGTATATAACAAGCTTTATTTTTTCCTCATATCCAATAGGAACAAAGTATCCGATTTTTACCTCAGAACCGATGATGTTGGCGTATACTTCTTTGCGATCAGGGAATATGTGCTGTAGCAAGTCTATGTAACGTTTGGCTTGTTCAATTGCACCTTGGTCGATTGCGTCTTTTTTTACCTCGATAAACAACATTGTGGATTCATCACCGGTTTGCAGCACAATATCCATTTCATCTTGTAAATGAGGAGAGAGAACAACTTCCATCATCGAGTTTGCAAGCAAAGAATCAAAGCTTATTCCACTATTTATCTTTTTGAAGTCAGAGATGATTTGTTTTGAAAGAGCAGAATCTCGACCACAAAAAGCGTTTAATAAATATGCATATAAATATGCCTCATCCTTGACTGTGTTATTATTAAAAAACTTGTCGTCAGCAAGATAAGCTTCGCTAAACTTCATAATTGAAGTATTGTTTTTGTAGTTGTCGAGAGCGATCTGAGAGGGAATATTTAAAGGATAACTTTGGTGGCACTCATTGCGGAGCAACTTGAGAATTTCGACAGTACTTTTTATAGTGAATGAGGATATGGACTTCTTTCTTGCTGCGCCGATATTCATTACAGCGGGATGACGATACCCCCAAACTAACTTATTCTCATATTTTTCTATGAGCTTAAAGTTATCGGAAATTGTATATACTTTTGCAGTAATACGCTTGAATAAGAAACGCATCGGACAATCGTTTTCGAGGTTTTTGCCTACTTTTATCGGCAGTGTCTTGCTGTTTGCCTCGTAGTAAATAATAGGATTATTTTTATCATCGCAATATATTTGAAATGGGCCATGGATTTCTTTACCGCCAGTAACGTTCTCATCTTTCATTCTATAGATGAAAATGAGATCGTTTTTTCCAATATTATAAAGACTAGCCATCGATCTTATAAAAGACTTAGTATAAAGTCCGCCTCCAGTAGGAAAACCATATACACCATTGTTAAGCGTTGCGTCAAATACCGCTGAGTTGCATATACAAATATGCGATTGGCAACCAGTTCTATTAACGTATTCTATTACCTCATCTATATTATTATACATATTTATTTTTTCGCTCTGATATGGAGCGCGCCCCTATATTTGCCGCTTGAATATCGAACCCAAATTTTTATACTTTCTGCACCTACTCGATCATAAATATGCACATCATAGTTTTTTGGCATACCCTTTGTAGCTCTAACACTGAATACCAGTTTCTCCCACATTGAATTGAGCGCGGTAATTTTATCATATCTTTGCCATGTAGAGTCAAGAAACGGGTTTAAGTATTCCAATATATATTCAGCGGGAAAAGGTGATAGTCCACTACCTGTTCCGCTGAACAAAAAGTAGTTTAGTATGGGACGCATATAATCTAGCGAACAAGCAAATGGGGAGTTGGGATTGATATTCCCAACGTCCTCACTAATAGTTCCACTATTGCGTAAAGTCCAATATGTATCAATCATATTATCGAGGGATAGAATACTTGATTTTGCATGTGTGCATGCAGTCTCAAAACCTGGACGAGTTGTATGATTTACTAATGCGGGCGGTGCATCTGAGAGTGATTTTAGTGAATACCCCTTGTTATTTATGTAAACATCACTTTTATAATTTGCTGGAGCTTTAACAATTCCAACAATATTACAAAATTTTACGATATCAACATCGCATTTTTTAATTATTGAAAGGTCAGTTCCTTCCGGAAAAGAAGCATAAATCACTTCTCCAAACCCAAGCTGATTAATAGGCTCATTTAAAAAAGATGGAATTATACCGTTATCACGCATCTCGATTAACCTAAGCTTGATGAGTAATTCTCCTCGTTCGCCTTTGTTCATTTTTCCTCCAGTTGATGTATTTTATCAACGATTGTTCCTATTTCTCTTTCGGAATAAAGAAAGTAATTTCCACATACTTTACTTCCTCTAAAATCTATCGGTATTTCGTAGCAAGTATAATCAAAAGCTTTCTTAGCACGAAATTCTTTGACCGCTCTTGCATGCTCTGCAGCTTTAGTTTTTGTAAACAAGTTCAACCCAATGAAAACTCCGTTTGGTTTTTGAATGAGTAAGTCGATTCCATATTCTATATCCAAAATCACGTTATAAAAAACAGAAGAGAAACAATTTCTTTCTTTTAAATATAAACCAAAATGCAAATCTCTTATAAGCGAAGGGTAAGTTCGATATACTCTCGCTCGAACTCCAATTTTTTCTTCCATAGTGAGATTGAGATTTGTCAAATATTCTTTGTTTTCGGAAACATAAAATTGCAAATAATCATCTTGGCTAGGAATTGAGTTCTTTGTTATGATATAGTTGTAAAAGGCTATAACAAACATCGGTAATTTTATTTGCCACTCGATTTTTTCATTTCTTACTTGCTCGAACTTCATGCTAAAATTGCATATCTGCTTCTCTATGGCAGTTGAAGTAAGAGTAATTTCGTCAAAAAGATTTATCATATTATTGATCACAATCTTCACCCTACTTAATTATATCAAACAAAAACAACTATTACGATAGTAAAATGTTATTTGATGGCAAAAAAGTGAACATTATGTATGATTCTTTGCTATATGAGGAAGGCATAACGTTCTTTTAGTATCGATTTTACTTACCTAAAAGTAGAATGGCTCAATTTAAAGAATTATTTGAATATATAAATGCCTTCAGAAATCCTGTGGGAAATCGAAATTCCGATAATTACTGTGAACGGTGACGCCAAGTGTATGCCAATACGCTGTCAACATGCGTTCGAGTAGTTGCCAAGTAGTCGGCAATTCTTTTAGGAATACTTAGATTCATGTTGAATTTTGAAGGAACAGCAATTCTAACAGCTGCAGGTTTCATAATCTGGTTAATTGGGCAGATAAAAAATTAAAAATATCTCTATACATTAAAATTTTAGCGACCCAGCTCTTAATTGAGTTGAGTCGTTTTTTTTAATTTATCCCATCAACCTTTTAACGATTTCGTCTAGTTATCGTAAATAAAATATAGATTAATGAATAATCAACTGTTATAATAATTACGAAGAACATAAAATACTTGAAGATGGTAAATATATTTATGAGCTGTTAAACATTTCTGATGCTGGATTGGAAACGAAAATTAGAAATATTAGGTAAAAAAGTCTTCCTAAACTTATATGAGGTGTATTAATTTGGGTAATAAGCCTAACACTTTTTTAGATTATCTTGAAAATAATATATTTTATGATAAGATATATGATTCTATTTTTTCATGGTGCAAAAATCACAAAAAACTATTGGAAGATAGAGTAGATGGCTATAATGTTAGTTATATTTCTGAAATTGAAGACCTTGATCTGGATTATCAAAATGTATTTATTGACAGCAAAGAAGGTACAAAAATTGAATTTGATATTACTATCGAAGTTACAGTAAACGTAGAAGGAGTTGCTGGCAAATACCAGGATAGGGATTCATACAGCGCTCGTCTATGGGTTATGGTTAGTTGTTCAGGCTCTTTAGGTAAAAAACTTAAAGATTTTTATATTATCGGAGTAGACGAATATATCAAAACAAAGCCAATAAAACCACTTTCTGGAGACTTTTATCCATATATCAAAAGAATTGATTATGATGAATATGCTAATGCAATATTAGAAAAGTATTACTTTAAATACCATCCAGAATCAAAAACAAATCCAGTACCAATTAATGTGGATGAACTTGCTGCTAAAATGGGATTAACAATTCAAAACACTTCTATATCTAAAGATAGAAGTATATTTGGACAGATTTTCTTTGCAGATGTAGAAGTCGAGTTTTATAATTCTGAAAAATCAGTACTTGAAAAAAGAAAAATTAGCAAAAATACTATACTAGTTGATACTGAGGCAGCATATTTACGTTCATTTGGATCTCGCAACATGACAATTGCACATGAGTGTGTACATTCCTATTATCACAGAAAAGCATTTTTATTCGCACGTATGCTAAAGCTAAAAGGGGATCTTCATTATATTGAATGTCAGGTAAATGGAGTAATGAAGAATGGTGATACAAACTCAACTGCCGAATGGATGGAAATACAAGCAAACGGTCTTGCACCATACATACTTATGCCAAAAGAATCATTTGAAGCATATGCAAAAAAGTTATTCGAATTTTATAGTAAATCAAGCGGTTTAGTGACCTATACAATAAGAGAAATCATTGATAAACTTGCAGGCACCTATGAGGTTACTACATACGCTGCAAGAAAAAGACTTATTGATTTAGGCTTTGAACTTGCAATAGGAGCTTATAATTGGGTTGATGGTCATTACGTAAAATCATATACATTCAAAAAGGGATTCCTCGAAAGTAATGAAACATTTACTGTAAGCTACAAGGACGTTTATAAAAAAATTTTTACAAATCAAACCATATTAATGGCAGTTTACAATAATCAGTATGTCTTTGTAGATAATCACCTTTGTATAAATGATCCTAAATATATTGAAAAAAATCAAAATGGTGAATTAATATTATCTGATTATGCATTGTATCATATGGACGAATGTTGCGTTAAATTTAGATATAATACGATTAAAGGTTTTAATTCAGGGTCTAGTTTAGGACTCATGTGTTATCTCAGTAGAGATTTGAGTAAAGAAATTGAATTTGATTTGGAGATAATAAATAATCCTGCTATTGTTCATGATTCTAAATTTATAGAAAGATACAGTATTCACTCGGAAAATGTTGCTGAAGTAGTAAAAGAGATCACTTTTATGTCTTTTGGAAAAATCATAAAATATTTGATGAAATATCTAAAAATAAAATTATGTGATTTGGAAGTTGATGCAGACCTTGAAGAAAAGACAATACGAAGATATACTAGTGGTGAAAATAAAAAACCTGATAAGAGAAGCGCTATTGCAATACTAAGGGCATTAAATCTTCCACCAGCCATATCGTCTTTAGCTTTGAAACAAGCTGGCATTGCATTTGTAAATGGAAATGACGAAGACGATGCTTTGTTATGTGTGCTGATGACTTTAAGAAATGGTAGCGCAAAAGATGCCAATGATTTTATGATATCGATTCAACAAGGACTACTTACAAAAAATAAAAAATAAAAAATGGACAACCCCTGTCCAGAAAAAATGAGAAAATATATGCGAAAATAGATTTAGAGGACTTTGTTCCTCTTTTTTTTATGCTTTATTGCAAGAAATAGTGAAAAAATAGAACGTTTTTGACGGACAATACCTGTCCACACGACACGAAATTTATGTGTTATACTCATTTTGAATTAAGGAATAGCTATCTTAATTCGTACTTCACAGCCCTTGCTAAGCTGGTCACAATGAAGTACAAAATCACAATTTAATAATGCAGTTCGATCTATTGTGAAGAGAGGTCTGTAATTTGAAATGGAGCTTAACCGCCCTTCTTTTTGCTGACGCCTACGAACTGCCCACACTGCAAGAAAAGAGTATCTCCATTTTTCAAAAACAAATCTGAATTGGAGGTATTTTTTTTATGAAATTAACAAAGTCTGAAAAGAATCAAAACCCAAGACATTATTGCTATGGCTGTCCGAAAGAGTTGCTTAATGATCCTAATCAACCCTTAAAACACTATGTTGCTTTCAGAGATAAAGATGGTGATGTTAGGTATGAACCCTGTACTGAAGAGTATTTTCATAAACACAGAAATGAAGAGCGTAACGAAATACGCAGAAAAGACACGGAATCAAGATGCATGATTCCATCAAAAAAATTCGGACTTGTTAAGTGTCGAGCTGATTGCAACCAGTGTTCCAAAGTCAGAGATGGCTTTTCTATATCTATGGATTATATGCGCGAGAATTACGAGTTTGAGTTTGCTGATAGATCCTATGAAGAAGAACGCGAGAAAAGAGCTGAACAAACCCAAAGTGATTTTATTTGGAAGCTTGTGCGTGAGTTTAACGAAACTGATCAACTTATCCTTAAGTACTTCAACGATGGAAAAACAGATGCTGAAATTGCTGAAGAAATGAAGAAATCAAGAAGTAGAATCCAAGAACGCAGAATTCAGCTTGTGCAGCTCTTGAAAGAAAAATTAAAAAAATACAACGAATAACCGGCAAACGATAGGATACCTTGCCATTTAACTAGTGAAGAGGAAAAGCGACCTTTTCAAAACCAAAAGGAGGTTTAGAAATGCAAAAAGAAAAAACAGCCAATAAACCCTATCTCACCGATAAGGATTTAGTTGAAACGCTACTACTGATTAGCGAAACGACTAAAACATTGGCACTCGAAGTGATGTTGCTTCCAGTCGAGGCAGATAGTAATGGAGGTAAAGACGATGTCAAGAAGTCCAACGATTCACAGTAGTTAAAAAATAGAAAGAAAAATTAAACAAGGAGAAGAATAACCATGAATGAAAACAAAGATATGTTAATGGATTGGAACGACTCGATTGAAACCGATGGACAGGAGTATGTCTTATTTCCAGAGGGTGATTACAACTTTACTGTAACACATTTTGAACGCGGAAGATTTAATGGTAGTGCAAAAGTTCCAGCATGTAATAAAGCAACAATTCATGTTCAAGTAGACACAAAAGAAGGGATCGCTAATGTGAAGTTTGATTTGATTTTATATCGTACACTAGAGTGGCGCATTTCTGCATTCTTTAGATGTATCGGGCAGAAGAAACATGGTGAGAAGCTCACGATGGATTGGAGTAAAGTGATTGGTTCAAAAGGTAGGGCACATTTCAAACAACGCACCTATATTAATCAAAACGGTGAAGAGAAATTCATCAACGATATTGAACGCTTCATAGATTATAACGAAGAACACATTGTTCCAGATGATCTTCCATATTAAGGAGGGTTATAATGGACATCATTTTAGAAGCTTTAAAACAAATCGATGTTTCAAAAACAACGTATCAGGAATGGTTACATGTAGGTTTAGCTTTACATGGAGAGGGTTATGAATGTTCAGTATGGGACGAGTGGAGTAAGAATGATACTCGTTATAAAGATGGTGAATGCGATAGAAAATGGAGGAGCTTTAGCGGCTCCTCTCATCCCGTATCCGGTGGAACAATCGTAAAACTAGCTAAAGATGCTGGTTGGATACCTCCCACAAGAATAAACGATGGCTTGATGGAATGGGACGATATCATCGAATATGATGGTGATGGCACGATCTATGATCCAAAGGTTGATAAGAAATCTAACGAACAGTTAATCACTTATCTTGAAACCCTATTTAAAGATAACGAATACGTTGGTTATGTGACAAACGATGTATGGCAGAATAGTGAAAGCAAATGGATGCCAGGAAAAGGACAGTTTGATCGAACAGCAAAAGAATTAATTACATTACTACAAAAACATCCAGATGACATAGGTGCAGTCTTAGGTGATTGGAAAGATGAATGTGGAGCTTGGATTCGGTTCAATCCAGTAGATAGTAGTGGTGTTAAAAATGAAAATATTACAAGGTTCACCTATGCTCTAGTAGAATCTGACGATATGCCAATTCCTGAACAAGACGCTTTGTATCGTAAGTTTGAACTTCCTATTGCATGTTTAGTTCATAGTGGTAGTAGAAGCCTACACGCAATCGTTAAGGTAGATGCAAGAGATGCAGATGAATACCGTAAACGTGTGGACTATTTATATGATTTCCTAGACAAGAATGGACTTAAGGTAGATAAAGCAAATCGAAATCCATCAAGGTTATCAAGAATACCTGGAGTGACTAGGAAAGGCATCGTACAAACTTTGGTTGACACCAATATCGGAAGACGAAACTGGAATGAATGGTTAGATTTTGCAGAAGGAATCATGGACGAATTACCTGCACTTACTTATTTGGATGAAGCATTATTAAACCCACCAAAACTACCACTTGAACTTATTGAAGGCATCGTTAGAGTTGGTCATAAAATGCTTATTTCAGGATCTTCAAAAGCGGGGAAAAGTTTCTTGCTAATGGAACTATCTATAGCATTATCAGAAGGCATGAAATGGCTAGGTTTTCAATGCAAAAAATCAAAGGTACTCTATGTGAATTTAGAAATTGATGCAGCAAGTTGCATTAATCGTTTTGCTGAAATCTACAAAGCACTAAAATTTAAACCAAAATACAGTCATGACATTGTTCTATGGAATCTGCGTGGTCGAGCAATGCCTCTAGATAAGCTTGTACCGAAGTTAATTCGTAAAGTAGTAAATCAAGGCTATGATGCCATCATCATCGATCCAATTTATAAAGTGATTACAGGTGATGAAAACAACGCGTCTGAAATGGGTGCATTCTGTAATCAGTTCGATAAGATTTGTAATGAAACAGGATGCGCGGCTATTTATTGTCACCATCATTCCAAAGGCTCACAAGGATTCAAAAAAGCAATGGATAGAGCATCTGGATCAGGCGTTTTTGCACGCGATCCTGATGCACAACTCGATATGATTCAGCTTGAAACAAGTGAAGAATTCATGGCGCTTAATGCAGATGTAATGACATCAACTGCGTGGCGATTAGAGAGTAGTCTTCGTGAGTTTCGTAACTTCAAGCCAGTCAACTTTTGGTTTGAATACCCAATACATCGAATTGATGATAAAGGCATACTCGCTAAACACTATGCAAATGGAGATCCTAAAGCAAACTTAGAGAAAAGTGGTAAAAGAAAACAAACGCCTGAATCTCGAAAACAAGAATTTGATGCAGCATTTGACATTAGTAAGCAAAATGATGGAACATGCTTGTTATCGGTACTCGCAGAATATTTAGGAGTTACAGATCGTACAATCCGAAAAAGAATTACAGAATTTAGTAATGAATACGATATTTCGAACAGTGTCATATCACGAAAAAAAGTGAGTGAATAAAGGAAATTTAGAAGCTTCACTCATGAATTATGCAATTTTGGAAGAAAGGGAAAAAACTCCTATATTCAACATTGAATAAAATCGTGAATATAGGGCTTATATATAGTTGATTCATTCAACCGCTGACGCATCGTTTGTAGGATAGGGCTTTAAGCCATGCCCTATCCCAAACAAATGCATCATCGTCAGCACTCGCCTTTCTGCACTAAAAAAATCGAAAAAGGAGAAAGCAATGAAAATATTCCTGCTACTAGATCCACCAACAATTACCGCACAAGAGAACAAGGTTGCTCTTGTTAATCATAAACCGATATTTTATAAACCAGAAAAATTGAAACAGGCAAGAAGAACACTCATTACTCATTTGAAACCTTTTAGGCCAGAAAAACCAATGGAGGGTCCACTAGAGTTAAATGTCATATGGAGATTTCCTAAAGGTAAAAGACATAGCCATTATGAGTGGAGAGTTACAAAGCCTGATACAGATAACTTAGAAAAAATGTTAAAAGATTGTATGACGGAAGTTGGCTTTTGGATAGATGATGCGCAAGTAGTCGTAGAGCATGTTGAAAAGTTGTGGTCTGATGAACCGACAGGTATTTCAATTGAAATAAAATTATTAAGTAAAATCAAGGAGGAATAGAGATGAATGTAAAAGACTATCTAAGTAGATATCATTACACAGAACTTAAGATTCAAAGCATGCAAGAAGAAGTCTATGAATACAACCGTCTAGCAAACTCAATTCCTGGTTGTAATTTTGATGCGATTCGTGTTGATGGTACTAAGAGTTTAGATGCACCCTTTACTAAGTGGATACATAAAGCTATGGAAAAAGAACTATTGATTGAAGACATGAAAAGAAAACTTCCAATCATTAAATGTGAAATCATATCTGTTATTGATGAGCTCGAAGATACTGAACTCAAAAGGTTACTCATCTACCGCTACATTGATTGGTTAAGTTGGAGTGATATTGCAGCAAAGATGTATGTTTCTTTATCGACACTAAAAAGATGGCATAAAAACGCTATAAGTTTATTGAAAATTTAGAAGAACATTGTATAATATAATAAAACACATTGTTGCTATTGGAGGTGCATTTTAATGGCAGTAATTCAACCAACGTTTGAGATTAGTGATTTAGCAGCTGCTGGGCTTGCTGTTGGCAAGTACGTTAGAACTGGTGGCGTCATTAGGAATGCTAGTAGTGGTCAGATTATAGAGCATTTAAAAGATACTTTTGGCAATGATAAAGTTAGTTCAAGTTCGGCTATTTTAGAGTCTGTAGACGTTGCTAGTGTTGCTAAATCATCAACAAGAGTTGCGGTTAAAGAAATCACATCCGTATCATTAGCTAGAAAATTTGCTGTTGGAACTTTAATCGTTGTCGGTGTTGCAGCAATTGGGTATGGATCGTATAGACTATTTACATATTTAAAAAAACGTACAGAGGATAATAAACAAATTGAAGTAATAAATGAAAACAATGATGTGATTGAATATAATCCTGAGTTGACTGAGTACTTTAACAACATGCAAACTCAAAGTATGACATTGGATTCTATCAAGGATGTTGCCAAGTTTTTCGAAACCTATAGTAACGGTGATATAGAAATTGAGATAACTGATGAAGAAATGAGAGTTATGAGAAATCTTATTGTGAGATACACGATCAAACTGTGTGAATCAAACAAGATTAGTCTTGAAAGTAGACAACTAGATACTGAGACCAACATAATAGATGCCAATGATTTACTAGAAGAAATATTATATGCAACCAAAGTCCAAGAAGAAATTTTTGCTCTTGCGTAAATTGAACCACAATGGACCGTCGTGAACCGTTGTGAATCTGTCAAGGGTGTGATAAGATTATAATGTACAAAGGTGTAGCCGCAGAGCAACACATTAAAATTATGGAATACTGGCTTTAGAAACCAGCCTAGAAATAATGAGAATTCAGAAATGGATTCTTTTTTATTTTTGCAGAGATACTTGTAGTATTCCAACTGGTGAGTTATTACAGTTTTTTATCTACAGTTGGAGTGATTAAATGAAAGGAAAAATGCTAGACCTATTCGAAAAATGGGAGACGTCAGGACATCTTGATGAAAAGCTCAAGTCGATATCTGAGATGGTATCCAAAAGAGCAACCCAAAGACAGGTCGCTGAATATCTAGGTATCACAGAAAAAACGATTATCAAATTAAAAAAAGTTCATCCAAAACTGAATAATGCCTTTCAGTATGGTGATGAGGAGTTAAAACACAAGCTTCTCGATGCGGTGTATCGAAGAGCAATTGGATTTGAATATGAAGAAACACAAACAGTGATTGAAGAGACGAAGATTGGAACTAAGAAACGTATTACTAAGTTCAAGAAACAGTCGCTACCAGACATCGCAGCTATTAAATACCTACTCATCACGAAGTTTGGTCTTGAGTATAACGAAAAGAAAGCAGAAATTGAACTTATGGCCAAACGAATAGAAAATGGTGAGGAGGTTTGGGTAAATGAATATCGTGATGAAGAAAGTAACAGAACTCCAAGAGTACGAAAACAATCCAAGAAATAATGAGTCTGCTATTGATGCGGTTGCTAATAGTATCAAAGAGTTTGGATTTAAAGTTCCGATTGTCATTACAAGTGACAATGTAATTATCGCCGGCCACACTAGGGTCAAAGCGAGCCTTAAATTGGGTCTAGCCACTGTTCCTTGCATTGTTGCTGATGACCTCACAGAAGGGCAAATAAAGGCCTTTCGTTTGGCAGATAACAAGACTGCAGAACTTGCGACTTGGGATTTCAGTAAACTTGAAGAAGAACTTTTAAATATTGATATGGATATGCTTCAGTTTGGATTTGAGGATTTACATTCAGATGTTCCAGATAATGCCAGTGACGATGACTTTGATCCTGATTCTGAATTAACTGAAACGCCATATACAAAACTTGGAGATGTTTATTTATTGGGTGATCACCGAGTCATGTGTGGTGATTCAACGTTAAAAGAAGATGTGCACGTATTACTTGATGGAAAGAAAATAGATATGATCTTTACAGATCCACCTTATAATGTGGATTACGAAGGAACTGCAGGTAAAATCAAAAACGATAAGATGGAGGATAAAACTTTCTATCTTTTTTTACTGAGCGCATTTACGCATATGTTTGAAGCAACAAAAACTGGCGGTGCCATTTATGTTTGTCATGCTGATACTGAAGGACTTAACTTTAGAAACGCATTTAAAAACGCTGGCTATAAATTAGCTGAATGTTTAGTTTGGGTTAAGAATGCTTTGGTATTAAGTAGACAAGATTATCACTGGAGACACGAACCAATTCTATATGGTTGGAAAGAAGGCGCAGCGCATTACTTTATTGATGACCGCACTCAAGACACCATATGGGAATATAACAAGCCAAAGAAGAATGAAGAACATCCTACAATGAAACCGCTAGAATTATGTGGTAGGGCTATTAGCAATTCTTCGAAGGTTGGAGAATATGTTCTAGATTTGTTTGGTGGTTCTGGATCAACTATGATTGCAGCTGATCAACTTCAACGAAAGGCATTAATTATGGAGCTTGATGAAAAATATGTTGATGTGATTGTCAAGCGATACATCAGATATAAAGGTTCAACTGAAAACTGCTTCTTAATTAGCAATGGTGAGAAGCTTCCATTAGATAGTATTCCAGAATTTCAAAATAACTCACTATAGTAGCGAATTAACTTGCTATTAAGTGCCTTTAGAGTGATATATGTAGTAACTCATAAAGACAAAGGAGAAAAACAATGTTTACAGAATTCAATGCACATCCAAAAGGACTCAAAACGTCTGACTGTGTTGTAAGAGCAATCTCGACTTCTGGAAATACCGATTACAACGAGTGCAGGCGCGAACTCAATCAACTCAAAAGAGATTGGGGATTTACAGACTATAAAGACACAAAGTTTTTGTACAAGTATTTTGAAGGTTATCCAAGACTTATCTTTAAAGCAATTAAAGGAGAGCCTAGAATCAAAGGGTCAGACTTTACAGAGCTTCATCCAGTAGGAACATACATTTTAAAGATGGCTGGCCATGTTACATGTTGCAAAGATGGAGTTATCTTGGATACTTGGGATTGTAGTTATAGAAGTGTATACACAGCATGGGAGATTACAAAATGAAAACAAACTTTATAAGAAAAGCAACAAGTGATGAACTCATACCACAAGATTCGTTCGTCATTGAAAAGACGATTGTCCTCGACAAAACCTTGTTCGACCGTTTCATTCAGGATCCGCTCAATGATTATGATTTTATCAAAGAAAATGTTGAACTCATGTATTGTGATAAAGACGAAGTATTTCATTGCATCTTTGTGACGTCGGATGAACATGACTTCGGGATAATCGTAGAAAGCTCTGGATATTATTATGCCAGATATGCAGCATATATCCCCAAAAACTATTGTAAATAAACTATATTACATGTTATAATTTCAGCAATAGGAGGGGATATTCATGTTTATAATTTATGATGAAAAAGCAAGGAAAGTTACAGTTCAAGGAAAGAGAGCGGAAGGATTCATTCCGATTATCGAATTTGTTTGTACAACTGACAGATTGAATGTAACATTTGAAGACCATTCTTTCTCTTTAGGGTTAAAAGATATTATTGAATTAGACTTACAAGATGACCTTCCTGAAAAATCTATTAGCTTAGATATCAAGACGAACACAACAAAGATTTATATGGATCATTTCGAGCATAGTACTTTCGTTGAAATTCATGATCCGGATTTAAGAAACGGGAAACACATTATAAAAATAAAAGATGGGTTCTTCATTAGGCTAAACACAATTATTATTAATGGAGAGAATTTTTTCCTTGAACTTCATCAATACATTGAAGGATGTAAATTTTACTGCAAATAGGAGCGATTGCTCCTTTTTTATGAAACATATTTACCAATTTGAATAATAATGGTATAATTAAAGCACCATAAAGAGTGTACGAGAGACTGGCTCATTGACTACACAGCAACCTATCCGTCGGGTAAGGTGCTAAATCCAGAATGATGGCATTTTTTTTATTGGCCTGAAACTCCTCACTCTTATGGAATCATAGAGAAGGAGTTTTTTTGTTATATGAAAAAGCACAAACCACACACAAGTAAAGGGGAATTCAACAAAGTGAAAGTAATAACCAGTGAATCGGTATTTAGCGGACATCCGGATAAGATGTGCGATCAAATTAGCGATGCGATATTGGATGCTATCCTAGAACAAGATCCGAATGCAAGAGTAGCAGTTGAATCAGCTATCAAAGATGATTTGGTTTTTATATTCGGAGAAGTTACAACTTCAGCAACCGTGAACTATAGTAAAATCGCTAGAGATACAATCAAAGAAATTGGCTATGATGAAGAATTTATTGTCATGGAAAAGATATCAAAACAATCACCAGATATCGCTCAAGGAGTCGATGAAACAGGAAGTCACAAACAAGGTGCTGGCGACCAGGGCATGATGTACGGTTATGCTTGTAACGAAACACCAGAACTTATGCCACTTCCAATTGTTGTTGCACATGATATTGCGAAACAGCTAGATTCACTACGCAAGAATAAGTACTCGCATATTTTTGGGCCAGACGGTAAATGCCAAGTATCTGTTAGATACGAAGACAATGAACCAATAGCTTATGAAACGATAATCGTGTCAGCACAGACTAAACCAGGAGTAGAACTCTCTATTGCAAAACAAATTATCATGCATGAAGTTCTCCATCCACTTCTTGGTAAAGATTTATCAAATATCAATGTTTTAATCAATCCTACTGGTGTTTTTGTTATAGGTGGTCCTTTTGGTGATTCCGGATTAACTGGAAGAAAGATAATTGTAGATACTTATGGTGGATACTCAAAGCATGGTGGCGGTGCTTTCTCGGGCAAGGACGTAAGCAAGGTTGATCGTAGTGCGGCTTATTACGCGAGGTATGTAGCAAAAGCCCTTGTGGAGGCAAAATTAGCGGACAGGTGCGAAGTTTGCGTGTCCTATTCAATAGGAGTTGCTGATCCAGTTAGTTTATCAATAGATACATTTGGAACAAGCAAGTTGAATGACGTTGAGCTGCTTGAACTTGTAAAAAGTCATTTTAATTTTACACCATCAAATATAAGAAAAGAACTTGAATTCGAAAAAGTCAAATTCAAGTCCTTAGCTGCTTATGGTCATATTGGTAGAGAAGATCTTCCAGTTCGTTGGGAACATGTAGAAGACAAAGCACAAGAACTTAGAGTTGAGCATGAAAAAACCAAAGGCTCTGCATAATTTCTATAAGTCAGATGTTTGGAAGTTAGCAAGAGAAATCAAAATAATGAATATGAATGGGCGATGCGAGCGATGTGGCGGAATCGGAGTTGAAGTTCATCACATCCAGAGGCTCAATGTGGATAACGTCAAAGATGCATCTGTCAGCATTAATCCAGAGAACCTAGAGTTGCTTTGTAGAGAGTGTCACAACAAAGAGCACAAACGATTCTCTAAAGAAAAACAATTTGATGAAGAGGGTAATTTAATTTCACGATAAACCTCGTTATTATATTACATTTTTGCTATAATTAAAATATAGTGGAGATGATTAATATGGATATGAATGATAACATTTTTGAGGGAATAAGTATAAACGAATTGGTTGACAATATAGTTGATGATAAGTTTGGTGAAGATAATTTAATAGAGTTTGAAGGTAGATCATTTGATAAAGGATCATACAGGATCTTTCTTTTGTCAGACTTAAAAAATAGAATTGGGGAGTTTTTTACAATTGATTTGCTTGCAGATGTAGATGAACAGAGAAAATATTATAACTCCTTGATGGCTGCTAGAAAAAGACGAATTGATAATAAGTTGAACAAAACCCTATCTCTAATAAAGTCAATAATCCTAAAGAGTTCAGAAGTTGGAAAATCTATACATAATACTATAAAAATCGAAAAAAACGATAATTCTGCAATAGTACCTGATGAAGAAATGATTAAATTCGTCCTAATGAAAATACACTCAAGAGCTATGGAAGTATGTGGTGAGATTTTAGTTTTATTGGATTATGGTTTTATTTTAGGAGCTTTGGCTAGATGGAGATCATTGTTTGAATATACGGTCATAGCACAAATACTGATTGATCTTAATGACACTGAAGTGGCATATATGTATTTAAAGCATGATACTGTTTCATACTATAAATCGGCAAATGACCTCTATGCATACGCAAAACATAAAGTGCCCGATTTTAAAGATATTGAGGAAGATTATCTTCAGTTAATAGAAAAATATGGTGAAGGTTATACTAAGAACTATGGATGGTATAAGCCAAACCAAAAAATGGATTTTATAAGTCTTGTTAAGAAACATAAAATGACTACTCTATTAGGTTATTTTAGAGAGTCTAATATGCCGAACCATGGGTCAGCATTTAGGATATTTGAGGGTAATCAAGATATAAAAGAGAAGATTAATAGTTATGAAATTCCAGTACAGAACCTAGTATTATCGATTGGAACATTAAATCAATCTATTCTACAATACTTTATGGGAACGCAAAGAGAACCGTCATTAGGCTTTGTAACATTTATGAATTTCTTTGGAACTGCAATAGAACAAGTTACAAAGTCATTTTTTGAAGAAAGAAAAAAAGTTGATAAGAGTAAACCTTCCTATGAAGAACTCCCCCCCTTCAATAAAGAATAAAGTTGTTAGGGGTACCGTACAGGTGGGCAATTAAAAAACACGAGCCATATTTTTTGAAAATCTGAGATTTAATTTTGAGAAGGTGAAAATGTGCAAGCGTTAGAAGAAAACTATCTAAGAAGCATAATGCAATTAGAGTTTATAACAAAGAAAATTACTGATAGGTACACTCAATTAGAAATTTCTAAAGAAAACTTTGCTCGGATTCATCCTGCATATATAGAGTTGAATATGTCGTTCTATCATCTAGCAATCTTTCAAGCTAGAAAGTTATATGAAGCAAAATTAAGAGATGGTCTTTCAGATGAAGAATGGCAAAAGTTGAGAACATTTCGACATGAAGTTACACATGCTCGTGATCCAGAATCAAAGGATATAAAAAAGATTGGTGACCTAAATGAAGAGTTGATACCGTTGTTAAATAAGTTAACTCAAACAATCTATAAGAAGTACAACTTAGATAATAATGTTGAATATCAGCAATTTGTAAATACATATTTTGAGGATTTAAACAAGCTATGAAAATAGAACAAGAATACAAGCGATTAAAGTCGCTTTTTTCTTTGGTTGATGAATCAAAGACAGAGTTAGTTGACAACCTAATTAATCAAGCTGCATTTATGAAAGTGGAACTTGATAAGTTACAAGAGCAAATTAGAAAGCATGGTGCTATCCAGATATCAATCAAAGGAACGCAACGACAAACCGAAGCAGCCAAGTATTATACAAAACTTGTGAATTCTTATGGAACTGTTATTAAAACACTAAATACAATTCTTGGTACACAAGTAGATGATGGAGATGATGCATTTGATGAATTTCTTAAGAGAGCAAATGAATGAATTATTTAATCGAATACTACAATGAAATTGAAAAAGGAAACATCATAGCTGGAGAAGAACTTAAGACTCAATTAAATCAACTCATACGTGATTTGGATAATCCGGAATACATCTTTGATGAGAAACCAGGCAATTTAAGAATCGATTTCATTGAAACCTTTTGTAAACACACGAAATCTCCATTCAACAGTTTGCCATTTATTCTTGAACTTTGGGAGAAGGCATTAATTCAAACAGCATATGGATTCAAGATGGCTGATACTGGATTACGAAGATTCAATGAAGTAATTTTACTAATCGCAAGAAAAAATGGTAAGACTACATTTGTTGCAGGTATCGATTTAGCTGAATTCTTTCTATCAAGTGGTGGTGTTGATATTGTTTGTGCTTCTAATACAACAGAACAAGCGAACATCCTTTTTGAAGAGATAAACAATATGAGAGAACAATCTCCTGCCTTATCAAAAGAAACCAGAAGCAAGAAGAATATTTTTCACATCTATTCTCCAAAAACAAAAAATAAGATAAAGAAACTATCAGCTCAATCAAGAAACAAAGACGGATATAACATTGAAGTAGGGTGTATTGACGAAGTGCATGAAATGACCGATTCAAAAGTTTATGATGCGATCAAGCAATCTCAATCAACCAAGAAAGAACCACTCATATTTATCATAACCACTGAAGGAACAACCATCGGTGGTTTTTTAGATAGCAAACTAGACTATGCTAGAAAGATGTTGAAAGGTGAAATCCAAGATGAAAGAGTACTAGCTTGGTTATATACTCAAGACTCAACTAAAGAAATCTATGAAGATACTTTGACTTGGCAAAAATCAAATCCAAGTATTGGTGTAGTTAAAACTCCTTCATACTTAGAAGATGTCATGAATAAATCTAAACATGATTTATCGACAAGAGTGACGATGCTTTGTAAGGATTTCAATATCAAACAAGCAGACTCTGGTTCTTGGTTATCGTTTGAAGATTTAAATAATGAAGATGCTTATACAATTGATGAGTTAAGAGATTCTTATGCAATTGGTGGTGTGGATCTATCTTCAACAACCGATCTAACTGCAGCAGTCCTAGTGATTCAAAAAAGAGATAGCAACAAAAAGTATGTAATTCCACATTTCTTTATGCCAAGCGAAGTTGTAGAGAAAAGAATAAAGGAAGATAATTTTCCATATGATATTTGGATCAAGAAAGGTTTTGTGACGTTAACTGAAGGAAATCAAAACGACTTTAGTTTGGTTACTCAATGGTTCATGAAGATGATTCAAACATATGGCATTAGACCTTTATGGGTAGGATATGATCCCTGGAATTCACAGTATTGGATTAAAGAAATGGAAGACTTAGGATTCAATATGGGTAAAGTTAGGCAAGGAATCTATTCATTATCTGAACCGATGAAAATCTTGGAAGCGGATTTAAAAAACAACTTAGTGAATTACAACAACAATCCAATCATGAAATGGTGTTTGTCTAATACACAAGCTAAGGTTGATTTAAATGGAAATATTCAACCATCAAAGCTAAACTCGAAATACAAACGCATTGATGGTACAGTTGCCTTAATCATTGCTTATGTTATTTTGAATAGATTTAAAACTGATTATGAGAATATGATATAGGTAAAAATGGTTACGGTGTTTTCTGCTGTAATACAAAAAATTCAAGGAAAATTTTTTTTATTTGAAGTTAAATTCCTTATAAAAACAAAAAAAGCCATCAATAACGATGGCAAATAAAATATGTGTAAACTGAAATTATAAATATGGGTCTTTAGTATAACTTTTACATGTTGCTGAAAGACCAACTATATTACCACTATAAGTTTTCATGCATGGTGCTTTTGAATCTACCTCAACTACTTTTCCAAACATTATCAGTTTTTTTTTAGATTGATAATATTTACATGTTGCACACTTTTTCAGATTGACTACTAATTTACTTTTCATACTGAATCCCTCTTATATAGATTTAAATATACATACTGGGTAGTCTTAAATTATGAAACTAATATCAACTATAATAATCCATTATGAATTTTTGAATAGTTGGATTTTCAAAAAAAATGTATGGTGATTTGTATCCGTCTAATACTAAGTTCTCATTAAAAGCAAGGAGAAAAATTTGCGGAATATCAAGCGGTCTTTGAACGTCATCATATTTGTTGCATATAGTGGCAGCTAAATCACACAAAACGTTGATACACTCATCGTTTTTATACTTGAAATCCATATTTATTGCATATGATTTTAAATCTTTCGCATTGTGGACAATTGATGCAGAATCATTCAGAAAACTCATTTTATGAATAAGGTTATATGCTACAACTGGAACGGAGCATGAGTTCAATAAATCAGCCAAATTATCAACATTTGTACCAGTGAATCCAGAAGCCTTTTTAGATTTGCTTCGTCTCCTCAAAATAAAATATCCAATTAGCATTACAACCATAACAGAACCAGCAATTAGTTTTACTTGCGTAGTTTCACCAGATGATAGCCCACCAATCAGAATTAAAATTATCAGCCAAAAGAATATATTGAAGATTAATTTACGTGATCTTTTCACATTGGTCACCTCCTTCCAAAATATATTTAATTGTTACATTATAAGTATTATCCTGTCTATTAATAACAAAATATTATAATAAGATTATTCAACAAAAATTAAAGCAAGATCAAATTTATCACTATCATAATCAAAATCTACTTGCCAATTTATATGATAATCAAGATAATTTGTTTTAATTGATACTGTATCAGTTATTGTTTCTACATCAGCTTTTAATAAATCTATACTTGATTTTATATAAATTATAATTCTGCTTGAATGTATAATTAATGATTCGTCTATAGAAATGTAATCTAGTTTATCAAGTTCAAATCTACTTAACAATTTAAAGTCGACAATGCAATGTATATACTCGATATCTTTATAATAAGATTTGTCAATTCTTTGTAAAGATGGTTTGTCAATTTCACATAATATATTTGAGATTTCATCCTTGCTAGTTATAATATTCATTTTGATCGGTTTCCTTATCAAGACACTTATCAATTTCTACAATATGCCTATGTTTATTATTAAAATTATAACATTTACTTTTCAGTATGTAAAGGAGGGGATTATAACATGTCCTTTTTAAAACGAAAAAGCAAAACTGGATCATTTGATGCTCTACAGTTAATAAGTAATTTAAACACTTTCTACACACCATTTGGAACTAACATTTCAAAGAGTGATGTGGTGAAGATATGTATTGATCGAGTGGCTAGCCAATGTGCTAAACTCAAACCGAGATACATCAAAACTGAATCAGATAAGACAGTTACCGAGAAAAGTGGTAAACTGTCTTTTCTTTTAAAACATCACCCAAACCCACTTATGACTCCGTACAACTTTGTATATAAGATTGTCACATTGCTATTGCTGAATGATAACGTATTTATCTATCCGATGTTTGATTCGCAAAACGGAAGTATCAAAGCACTCTATCCACTAAGACCAATTCTTGCTGAAGCATTGGTTGATAATCAGGACTCATTTTATATCAAGTTCTATTTTGATGATGGTAGACAATTCACATTACCCTATGAAAATGTCATCCACTTAAGAAAATACTTCGGTTCGAATGATATCTTTGGTGGAACTGGATCAAGTGGTGATCATGAAGCAATCTTAAAAACAATATCAATCAATGAGAATGTTCTACAGGGTATTGAGAATGCAGTCAAATCATCTATGCAAATCAAAGGGATCATCAAGATGAATGGCATGCTATCAGAAGTGGATAAAAAGAAACAACGCGAACTATTCGATATCGCACTAAATGATTCAATATCAACAAAAGGTAGTTCAATTATTCCTATTGATCTAAAGTCGGAATATGTACCTTTAAGAGTAGATCCAAAATTGATTGATAAAGAAACACTCGAGTTCTTACAATCAAAGATTTTGGACTATTTTGGAGTATCTGCGCCGATATTTGCGAACAAATATACTGAAGAGGATTTTAACTCTTTTTATGAATCAACGATTGAGCCTCTAGCGATTCAACTATCAGAGGCTTTTTCTTTGGGATTACTCACCGAAAACGAATTGTCTCGTGGTGAGGAGATTATTTTTTATAGTGAGCGATTGCAGTATGCAAGTTGGAATACAAAAGTGAGTGCCATCGAAAAACTGATGAGCCTAGGGATCATGACCTTAAATGAATCCAGAGCATTACTCGGACTAGAACCCATTGAAGGGGGAAACAAGAGACTGCAATCTCTCAACTTTGTGGATGCAGATAAGGCCAATATTTATCAAGTAGGAGAGGAAATGAAAAAAAATGAAAGTAACAGTTAATGGAACGATTTCTAAAGATGCACTCAAAGTCATCTTAGAAACGCAGAAAGAAAAAACAAAAATCATCGATGAGTTTTGTAAAGAAAACAAATTCACGCAATTTTGTTACAAGGATTCAGAACTAGAGTATTCGCTTGATAAACAAATCAAAGCGAAAGTGGAGGTCAGAACTAATGATTAAAGAGACTAGGCTAGCTGACGTTAAATTTGAAGAAACCGAAGGTAAGATGACCCTAGAAGGTTATGCTATTGTTTTTAATCAAGAAACCATCATTGGAGATGAAGCATATGGCTTTACAGAAGAAATCGATCGGAATGCGCTTCAAGATACCTTAATGAAAGATGTACCGATGAAGTATAACCACATGGATTCCTTTCTGATTATCGCAAGAACCAAAAACAAGTCATTATCGCTATCTGTAGATAATATTGGATTGAAAGTTCGTGCTGAACTATTAGATACCAATTCAAACCAGGATATCTATAAAATGGTCCAAAGTGGACTCTTAGATAAAATGAGTTTTGCTTTTACGGTTGATGAACAAACATGGAATCGTGAAGGAAAAATTCCAAAGAGGATTATAACAAAAATATCTAGGTTGTATGATGTCTCGGTAGTGAATACTCCGGCATATGATTCAACTAGTATATACGCTCGTTCTTTAGAATCCATGGAGTTGGAACTAAAGGCTATGGATGTAGCTGAGCAGGAAGAACACGTCATTACATTGAAACACCGTATCAAAATAAAAACAAAATATTAATCGTGGAGGATTAAACAATGAATTTAGAAAAAAGACGTAAAGAAATTGAAGTCAGACTTACTGAAATCCGTAATCTTGTAGAAGCGGAAACGGATGTTGCCAAACTTGAAGCATTTGACACTGAATGTACAGGTCTTCAAGAAGAAAGATCTATGATTGAACGTAAAATGTCAATTGCAAGCAAAGTAGAAATCAAACCTATTGTTATTGATACAAGAACAGATGTAACAAAAGAGGTTCTTGAACTCAGAGGTAAGAGTCTAAAAGAAAATCGTGTGATTCAAGTATCAAGCACGGATGTTCTATTACCAGAAACTGTTGCAGGATCTTTAGCACCCGTACCATACGCTCAAGTATCTGGACTTGTTGACAAAGTCAATGTTGTAAATTTAAACGGTGGAGAGACCTACAAGAAATCATTTGTCAAAGGCAATGGCATTGCTGGAACGACTCTTGAAGGTGCAGCTTATACTGAAACGGAACCTGCGTTTGGTTATGTAACCATCACCAAAGTCAAAGTAACTGCTTATACAGAAATTACTGAAGAACTAGAAAAGCTTCCAAGTATTCCATATCAAGCAGAAGTACTCAAAAACATCAACGTATCGCTTAAGAAAAAAATCTCTGAACAAATTTTAAGAGGTGCAGGAACTTCGAATACTTTCACAGGTATCTTTTGTGATACAGCAGTTGCACTTGCCGATTCAACACCTATTGAATTAGCTGCAATCACCGATTCAACCTTAGATGACATTATCTTTGCTTATGGTGGCGATGAAGAAGTCGAAGGCGGAGCAATCCTTATTTTGAACAAGAACGATCTGCGTGCATTTGCAGGACTTCGTACTTCTGAAGGACGCAAGGTTCATACGGTTGACTATATCAGTCAAACAATTGATGGCATTCCTTATGTGATCAACTCACATTGTAAAGCGATCTCTGATGCTGCAACTATTGCAGGAGAATATGCAATTGCATATGGTGCACTCAAAAATTATGAAGTTCCAGTTTTCTCTCCTGTAGAAATCAGCAAATCAACAGACTACAAATTTAAAGACGGCATCATCTGCTATAAAGCATCCGTATTCACAGGCGGAAATGTTGTCGGTTACAACGGATTCTTAAGAATCAAGAAAAAAGCAGCAGCTTAAGTAGCTGCATAAGATAAGGCGGATAATTATGGCGATACTTGATATAGTTAAAAAGGGATTATTAATCCCGCTTACTGAAACCTATGCAGATGATGAACTTTCCTCACACATTGAAGCTTGCAAAGAACTATTGAAATCTGTTGGAGTAGATGAGACTGTGGTTTCTTCGAATGTGAATCCAATTGTTGATTCATTAATTCTCATTTACTGCAAGACTTTCTTCGGGTTCAAGAATGATGGTAGTGTAAAAGAGCTCCCTAAGAGTTTTGATATGCTACTCACTCAACTCGCATTAACAAAAGGAATTCAAGCCAATGTTTCCTAGTTCACCTAACATCCGCTTTATTTTGCTTAAACTTAATACGATTCAAGATTCTATCGGAAACAAACAGTTTATGTTATTAAACTCCAAAGAAGTGATAGGGATTAATCTCTCGATCACTTCTAAAGAGTATTACGACAGCAAGAAACAAGACATCAGAATTGATGTTGCATTAAAGATACAAAGTTTTTTGTATGATAATAGCAAGCATGCAATCATTGAAGATACAATCTATAAAATAGAGCGAACTTATCTGAATGGACAATTCATTGAGCTTTATCTAGTTGAAACGAAAATGAAACTAGGTGATATCATTGGTTAACTTGGATGAGTTGGGACTTCGGATTTCGGAACTAGTTGAAGAATATACAGATAATATCATATTGAAAATGGGAAAAGTACTTGATGAAACAGCAGAAAAGGCTTTAGCATACATCAAATCGAATGCACCAAGGAGTGGAAGGACAGATAGTTTTGCGGACTCATTTGTCGCAGTTCCACATGGAGAAGGCATCAATAAAACAATAACTATCTACTCAGAAAAAAAAGGGAGACTGACTCATTTGCTTGAATTTGGATTTACACACCGAAGCGGTAAGTTTGTATCCCCTAAACCTTTTATGAGGCCAGCTTTTGATACTTTCACTCCTGAAATGCTTTCTGATATTATAAAAATTATTGAAAGTGGTGGAAACTAATGCCAACAACACTGGAAAAGATTTACCAATTACTAAATGAGGTTCTTCCTGGCAAAGTGTCCTATGGAACTAACATCATAGATGCTTTAGCCAACGATGTATTGCCTTTTATCGTCTATCAGGAAATCAGCGATCGTGCGACTACATACGCAGATAATGTATCGGTTCTAAGGATTGTGACGATACAAATTACCCTCGTCACAGAAAAGAAAGATCCATTACTTGAAAGCAGATTAGAAGAAGCATTGTATTTGGCAGGCTTTAATTATCAAATGGTTACAGAATATTTAAATGATGACAACTCGGTCAATCGAGTCTATGAAATTAAATTGGAGGAATAAGAAATGAATAACAAGATTACATTTGGTCTAACTAATGTCCATTACTCCCTAGCAACGCAGGACGCGGATGGGACATGGACTTTCACATTACCTAAAAGGCTCATTGGAGCTCAAGAAATCACCACTGAAGCAATCGGTGGAAGCACTCAAGTTTATGCAGATGATAAAGTTATTGCAACACTAGTCTCTAATTCAGGAACAACTGTATCACTTAAGTTTACCGAAATTGATGATGAATTTAAAAAAGATATCTTTGGTTTTAAAACCGATACAAACGGAAATTATGTTGAAGTGATCAACAGTGAAACAAAGACATTTGCATTGGGTTATGAAATTCAAGGTGATTCAAAAGCCAGACGTATTTGGTATTATCTTTGTACAGCGACTCCTTCAGGAGATGCAAGCAAATCAAAAGCAGATTCGATTGAAGCAAATTCAATCTCGCTGTCTATTACAGCCAGACCGATTGAATCCGGAGATAACCTGGTAATTAGAGTAATTGCGTCAGTTGGAGACACAAACTATACAACTTTCCTAACAACTGCACCGGCATTGCCAACATTTATTTAGGAGTTGGAATATGGAAAAAACACTAAAATTGGGCGAGAAGGAGTACAAACTCCACTCGTCTTTATTTACCATAATTGATTACCGTAATGTATTTGGAACTGAACTATTCAGTGATATCAAGAAACTCGAAAAGAGTAACAATATCAAAGAAGAAGATTTCTCTGCGGTGATTGATACTATATTCCGGATAATCTATGTTCTACACAGGCCATTTAGTAAAACATCATATAACGATTTTTTGATGTCACTAGATTTTTCAATATTGAGCAATCCAGAAGAATTGCAACTATTATCTTCAACAATTGCAGAGATGTTAGGAACACTTACAAAAGGTCAATTGCCTTCCCCACAGTTCAAAGGATGAGTCCGAGTTTGGTGCAACAGCAAACATAATCTTTAACTTGGCTCATCTAGGACTTTCTATAGAAGATTCAAAGTATTTTGATATAAATACATATTTGCAAATTGTGGAACTCGAAATGCAAGTTATAGGTGGTAAGAGCGGAACCAAAAAGGCATCCCAATCAGACATTGATGCTTTTTTAATCTAATGAAGGAGGTGTGATTGATGGCAGAAACGGTCAAAGGACTTAATATAAAACTTAGCCTTGATGGTAGAGATCTTGAAAACGAGCTTAAAGAGATACAGTCAGATTTAAAAGAACAACAAAAAGATCTCAAAGCAATCAACACAAATCTGAAGTATGATAGCTCGAATGTGGAAAAGTGGAAAACTAAGCAATCTAAACTGAATGACATCCTTCAAACCACAAAAAAGAAACTTGAAACTCAAAACCTTGAACTTGAGAAAGCTAAACAAGCAGTTAAAATAGGTGACATGAGCGAGACTGAATTCAACAAACTTGCTCGCAACGTATCTTATACAGAAGCGGAAGTATCCAAGCTTAATAACGAACTCAAAAACACCCGAGGGAAGATTACTGAACTTGGAAATGCAAACTTTGAGAAGATAGGAAAACTTGGTAGCACTTTAACAAAGTCGATAACACTGCCAATTTTAGGTGCTATATCAGCTCTATCTGGATTAGCTGTAAAGACAGCAATCACTGCCGATGAAATTGGCGATTCAGCCTCTAAAATCGGCCTCAGTGCTGAGAGTTTACAAGAATGGAACTACGTTGCAAGAATCTCCGGAAGTTCCACAGAAAGCCTAAATAAAGCCTTTGTGAAGGTCAACGGCATCCTTGGTGATATTGCTACCGGTAATGGAGACAAGGTATCAGAAAGCCTAGCTATAATTGGACTAACAGTCGATGATCTTAAAGGCAAAAAAGCTGATGAGGCATTTGATACTATTAGAGATGCTTTAGCTGGGGTAAAAGACGAAGCTATTAGAGTTGGGGTGGCCAACGAGTTCTTTGGTGAAAAAATAGGAACTGAGATTATACCGATTCTTTCTAGTGAAAAGACAGCTATTTCTAACTTAAGACAAGAAGCCAGGGAATTAGGAATCATCACCAATGAGCAAGCACAAGTTGCTGGCAATTTTACAGATTCACTAGACCAGACCAAACAAGCATTATCAAGTCTTGCAATGAATATATCGATGACAGTACTTCCCATTTTACAAACACTGCTTCAAAAAGTGCGAGATGAAATTATTCCAACAATTAAAAGTTGGATTGATAAATGGATTAACTTAGATGATAACACAAAAAAGATCATCATCACTTTAGGTGCTGTGGTTGCTGCTGTAGGACCTGTGCTATCCATTGTAGGAAAAGTGGGACCTTTATTAAATATGGTTTCGATGGTTTTAAAAGGTGTTGGAACATCCGGATTGTTTGCAGGTACAGGTATCAACTTTGCTACACTTGGTATTGGTGCACTAATTGCAATACTTGCTATGGCTTTATTTCAAAGTGAAGATTTTCGTGCATTACTTGCTAGATTAGGTGAGACACTCATGCAATTGTTACCACCAATCATGCAGATAGTAGATAGCCTAATGACGGCATTATCTCCGATTCTTGATGTTATCATTGAACTTGTCGTTATGCTTGTTGATATGCTTGTTCCGATCATTGATATCATCCTCCAACCACTCTTGATGCAAATTGGATTTATTGCAGAAATTCTCGAGTTAGTAGCTCCGCTTCTTGAAGTGATTGGGAATGTTCTCCAAGCAATTCTCGTGCCTGCAATCAAAGTATTACAAAAAGTGCTTGAACCGGTTATGGCTGTTGTACAAAAGATTGTCGAGTTTTTATCGACAATTTTTGCTTGGATTGGCGATCTTGGACCTAAGATGACAGCCATAACTGGTAATTTTGGAGACATGATTGGAAATATCACAGGAAACATAAAAGGCTTTGCATCAAATATTGCTTCAGGAATAGGTAATTTTGTCGGGAACGCAGCTGATAAAGTGGGTGGATTTTTTAACAATATTGGTAGTTGGTTTGGTGATGCCTTCAATTTGAAAAAAGCTCAAACCGTTTCGAATAACACAAATAACACTTCCTCAAGTTTAGCCACCACCAACAATATCACAATAAATACAACTTCACCGACATTTGATATTGATTCTATCAATCGAGCATTAGGCGGAAATGTAATATGATAAGAAGACTATATTTAGAAAACGTCTATGGAACCAGGTTCCACTTTAATTACCAAAGCGGAGTGTTGATAAGTATGCTAAGTGGACTTGGATTTTCAAATGAGTATACTTACTTGAAATATGAAAACCAATATGATCAAGTCGAAAGAGTTATTCCCCTAACAGAAATAAGCGCAATGCTTACGTTTTTGAAAGGTTATCTAGGTTACAAGTGTTTTTTGGATTATATACAGCAAAATGAACAAAATCTAAAATTACATTATCAAACCATTGAAACAGCGTTTTGTTATATCGATATCAAATCACTTAGTAAAAGCGCGCTTATCGGTGGCGCGCTTCAAAGTGAGATTAGCTTTAATAAAAAATCATTATGGTTAAAAGAAAAAGCAATTTCAATAGATGTCAACACTGATTGTTTCGGAAAAGTATTTCCATACAGTTACCCATTTATTTACTCAAGCGCTTATGAAGGAAAAGTATCAATCGCTAACAAAGGTATTGTAAAAGCGCCTCTGAAAATCGAAATGTATGGGGCTGTTGATAATCCGGAAGTAAATATCTTAAAAAACGGGGAAATTGTCTCATCACTAAAACTCAACGTGTCAAGTTTAGATTGCGCGATTACAGTATCTTCGAATCCAACGATTCAATATATGTCAATGAATGAAGCTGGAAATATAACAAATATATACCAAGATCAAGATTTCACATGTGACAATTTTCTGTTTTTAGGTGTAGGAGAATATGAAATTGAATATAAACCAGGCGTAAGCACTCTGACAAGTTGTCGGATTACAATTCTAGAAGGATATTTAGGAAATTAGTATGCAATTGATATTCTTGGACAGAAAGACCTTGGCTTACAAAGACAATGGATTTGTTGAAAACACATTTGAAATCAATCTTGATTTAGTTATTCATCAAAAATCGTCATTTACAGTAAATAAACGAAATATAAACACCAATATCGGGGATATAGTCGCGCTAAAAGATATGAGCTTTTTTTATCTAGGCATCATTGAAAGTATCGAATTAGCTGATGTTTATACGGCGTGCATTCAGGTTGTAGACATATGCGATATTTTCAATATTGAAGTGCCGGTTGTTAGTTATACTGGAGATCTTGCATTATATCTTGAAAATCTTATTAGCACCTTCTTCATCAATTCAAACGACACACTTCAAAACCTGCCATACTTATCAATCACAAGAGAAACATGTGTAATAGGCGAGTTAATATTTGAACCAGATAAGATTATGGCAATATCTAGTGTAATTGAATTAATCTCAAAATCCTATGGAGTGAACTTGAAACCCGAAGTTGTTTTTCTAAGAGGGAGAATTATCGGTATCAAGATTCGAATTGTCGAGGTGCAAAGAGGAATAAAAATAAAAAGTAATTTGTCATCAATTATGGATTTAGTTGTGAATGACAGTTCAAGCCCGGTAATCAATAAAGTAATTTATTATCCAAAATTAGAAAACATTACCTCTAAAACAACTCAGAAATATTATCTGTTAACAACCGGAGAAATCTCACAAAATGCAACAAGTGAGTTTCGATATCAGACAGTTAAAATGAAATCAATCAGCTATTCTGATGCTGATTTTTTGCAGCTATTAACGAAAGCAAAAAACGAAATGATTAGCTCAAAGCTGGATCATAATATTTCGTTTAATTTAAAAACTGAAAACAACGTGATTAAGCCGCTAGAAAACTTAAATTTAGGGGATTTTGTTGAATTCATAAAAGAAGATGTTATCTACGATACTGTAGTAACCGGTATAAAATTTAAAGATGGATTTTATCAAGCAAGCATTACTTTGGGTGAGTATCGTATCAGACTGACCGAGAAAATTCAATTACTCAATAAAAGTGTCAATACTGCAATTAGTAATATTTCCGTAATAAGTGGTGGAAGCACAGATTTGGATGGAGGAGAGTATTAATGGGAATACAAAAGATAACATTTGATGGTGCAAATGTAACATCGAAAATCGATGCTGATTTGTATCATTTTTTATTTTCAAATGAAGTTGGCATTTTATTTGGTTTAAAAAACACTGTAAGTTATTCACTTGCAAATAATATCGTCACATTTCAAGATGGATATATTGGAATATATGGCAGAATTATTTATATTGAGAACGGGACTCAAATAACAATTACTCCGGACTCGGTCAAAAACGGATTTGTTGTTCTTGGAGTCAACACAGAAGACAATTCTGTTTCGCTGTATCTAAGAGAACAAGCATCTGGTTATCCGACCTTGTCAAAAACAAATCTTGTGACATCAAATGGGTTATGCGAACTTGCATTGTGCGCCTACACAAAAACGGCAACGTCAATAACATTAAATGCATCCTTTACCAGGGAAATAATAACGAGTTCAAAAGAACGAACAAATTTTATCGAAGCTAGTATCTATGCTAATTTTAAACCGGTGCGTGTTCCTGTAACCACAGTAACCAACGGAACTTATAGATTTAGTGGATATGATTCGAACCAACTTGAAAATGCATTGATGCTTGTAGTTGTAAACTATAACAATATCGTATCCGTTCCTGGCACAATTTTATTTCATGAGTCCGGTTCGGCCGCCTCTGTTAATTATCGATATGGAAATAGTGATTACTCATTATTTATCACATATAATGACAGCATCGTAACCTTGATTTGTGGATCAACCATCCAAAGAGTTACATCAGTAATTATCTTTAAATAGAAAGAAGGAGAACCCATGGCAACAATTCAAATAAAAAGAAGAACAACCGCAGGTACGGGACCACTTATTGGATCAGTGGGAACAGTTAAGGCCGGAGAGCCGTTAATCGATTTTAATGGCGAGCATTTATATATTGCAAAAGCAGATAAGGTCGCGAGTGTAGGCACTCCATTAGCGACAGTGGATTATTTAGAGATTCCATCTACCGGAAAAGTAAATACGCAAATTGATGCAAAGATCACTGCGATCGGACTTGGAAGTGCTTCAACAAAAAACACCGGTACTGAGTCTGGGAATGTGCCTGTTTTGGACGCTTCAGGCAAATTGGTCGACTCAGTAATTCCCAAAGTTGCCATAACAAATACCTTTGTGGTCGCAAGTCAAACTGCGATGCTTGCATTATCAACGGCACAAGAAGGTGACGTGGCTGTAAGAACCGATATAAATAAATCATTTATTCTTAAGACTACAGGTTATTCAACGCTGGCAAATTGGCAAGAGTTATTATCACCTACAGATGCCGTTCAAAGTGTGAATGGGAAAACAGGAACTGTTACTATTAATTTGAGCGAACTTGGTGGGACAGCGGCAATTGATTTTGTGGATCACGCACAAAGTGATGTGCATCTTTCAGAAAATCAAAAAGAAATCATTGCCAACACAAATAATTCGCACATTATGACAGATGTTGGCCTCTCATATGTCATTATGAAATCTGCATGGGATGCGCTAGTAGTGCCGGATGGATTGAAACTATTCAACAGTTTAAACACTAACTACAGCCCTAATATCGTTCAATACTATTTGGGGATTGATAATACAAAAGTGTTACAGCCGTCTTCTGTTATTGATGGTGGGACCTATTAATAATGGCTACTATTTGTGTTAAGCGAGGAACAACAGCACCCACAACATCAAATTTAACTCATATTGGTGAATTGGCATATGATTACAACAATAATCATCTTTACGCTAGAAGTTCAGCATCGGTAGTTAAAATCGGAGGAGAGCTGGAAAAAGTTTTCAGTTATGAAGGTTCAGCATATTATTACAGTTTAGTGTATCCTTTTGATCCGAGCTATATCTATAAAGTGCACGTCATTGCCTCGACTTATGGTACTGCCTCAGACACTTCGAATACTTATCTATACTATAAAACCTCGAGTTTATCTAATCTTTACGGATCCAACTTAAATATTAAGCACACCGATTCAGACAGTGGAGTAACGATTTTTTCTGTTAAAAATGTCACAAGTCAGAATATAAATGATGCGTTTAATACAAGCGTTACTCTGACAAGCGGAATATCAAAAGTAATTGTTTTCGAAATTTCTCCAACTTTTAATAACGGATTAATGGATAGTGTTCAATGGGTTTCAACAGGAAGATCAATTGCAACGGTTTCTGGTCAATCAGATGCTTCTATATGTGTTTCTGACTTTGTTCATGTCGTATATGGCCCCTTAGGAGCTTTATATATAAATCCAGGATTAAATTCAGGATCACCTGATTCAATAGCAATAACAATATATCGGACAAAAAGAAAGTAGGAAAAAAATGGCCATTATAAAAGAATTAAATTCAAGTTATGGGTGTTTAATTGCATACCATCGAATCACATCTATTAATATTCATTATCAAGCAAAAAAAATTGTGCTGTGTGTTGCATCTTATCTATCAAAAGAAACAAGAGCAAATCAAATGGAACCTCTAGAAGAGATCGATATTGAAGTTCCGATTTCTGACTTTTCCATATTTAAAAATACTAATGTCATCGAAACGGGCTATATCTGGCTTAAAAATAATGTGATTGGATTCGAAGATTCAGTTGATGATTTTGATGTATTATCAAGTGAAATTCATCCGGTTCAAGAACTGCTTGAAGTTGATGAATAATGGAATTTAAGTATTCTAAAAATCAAATTATCGAAATTATCAAAGAAATGTTTCCGAAACAGAAAATCATGTTTGCCTATTTTTGTGGTTCAATAGCTTATCATACATTTGATGAAACGAGCGATATTGATGTCTCTGTTATTATAGATGATTTTTCAGGATCCATTCATATGGAAGCCGATGGCATTGATTTTTTTGCCTATGGAATAGATTGTTATTTAGGAAAACAACAACTCAAGCCAGAGATTCCAAACTACTACAAAATGCATATTGACGACGTTATAGAAATCGACAAGAACTTAATCTATCTTAATAGGGAATATTGTGAAGCCTTTAATGCATATAAAACCATTGATTGGAAAAATGGTTTAGGTGGGTTCTTAGATTCATTCACGTCGTTTCATGACTCCAGAATGGAAAAGACAGGAACTCTATCAAAGCGTTTATATCATGTGTTTCGAATAAGGGGAATGTTAGACCACTATGATGAATCAGGGTGCTTTGAACATATAGTCAAAGAACCATGGAAAAGTTTCATGCTCGATTATAAGAAAAATTGGAATAATCCATCCGCTGGGAAATATCGGACATTAATATGCGAACAATTGGAGTATATCAAACAATATTCAGAAAGGACTCGAGATTATGAACTGGGATAATCTTTTACATTTATTTAGAATGGAAAACTTAATTTATTGGATTGTGACTATGGTAGTAGTCATTCTAACCACTATCAAACAATTTAACAGACAAGACAAAAACAATAAATCAAATAATGATGAAATCATGGTTAATTTACAAAGAATTGAAAAGCAAAATGTAAAAATGATTAACCTGCTTGAATTACATTCACAAGACATCAAAACATTAAAAAAGGATGTCAATGTTTTAGAACATCGGGTATCCAGATTGGAAGATTCGCATGTCAATATCTATAAACACTTAGGAGGAAAAGAAAATGACAACACTTGAAATAATATTACTGATAATATCACTATTACTGCTAACACTATATGTGACATCAAAAATGGGTAAGGAACAATCTCTACATGAAGTTATCAAAGAGGTAAAGCAAGACCTTAAAAATACTGCTGAAAACGTATATGAGCTTGTAAACAAAGCAAAAGAAGTCATTTTTGACGAAAGCATACAAAAAACTATCAAAGAGTTCATTATGATTGTGGAAGAAAAGAATAAACTTGCAAAAGATAAAGGGGAATCATATCTTGCGGGTGATGATAAAAAACTTGCCGTTATATCACGTTTAAGTGAGTGGGTAAGTAATATCACTGGTTCAACGGAAAAAGCCGTAGAGTTTATTGAGACAAATCAATCAAAAATAGATTCAATTATCAATGACTACATATCTTTCAGCAATAAGATGCAGGGGAAAGAGACTTTATCTGAAGCAGAAAAAATTATCAAAGAGCAACTAAATAAATAACATCAGACCTCATGTATAGGAAATTATCCTTTGCATGAGGTTTTTTTTATTTTTACCGGCAAATAGGATCAAACCTTGCCATTTAACTAGTGAAGGAGGTTGTTCCTATGAATAATGATTTAAAAACAAAGATTAACGAATTAAGACAATTAGGTTATGGTTATAAAAGAATTGCCAGTGAATTATCAGTAACAGCGAGTGCTGCTAGATATGCTTGTAGCAAATTGGATGATGAAGACTTGCTAAACAATAATTGTCAAAATTGTGGGTTACCAATAAAATCAATCAAAGGTAAAAAGAAAAGAAGATTTTGCTCAGATAGATGTAGATGGCAGTGGTGGAACAAAAACCAAAAAGATGTTTGCAAGAAAGCTTACTATACTCATCAATGCAAATATTGTAACAAAGAATTCACAGTTTATGGCAATAGCAAAAGAGTATATTGCAGTCATGATTGTTACATAAAACACAAAACTCAAAAGGTAAATGATTAACATGGAAAGATCTAGCATAGAAAAATATTATTTATCAATAAAGTCATTTCAAAAAATGTTTGATGCAGGCATAATAAATAGTCAAGACTACCAAAAAGCAGAGTCTTTTTTAGCTGAAAAATATTGTATCAAAAAGGGTAACCTTTATCGCCTTAATCACTTGACAATTCCTCGAAGTAGAGTGATATATATGATACATGAAGAGGAGGACCAAAACAATGAAAAAAAGCATAACGAAGTTAGACACATTACCCAAATTAACAAGGAGAACTAAAGTTGCAGCGTATGCAAGAGTATCTAGTGGAAAAGATGCAATGCTTCATTCGCTAGCTTCACAAGTCAACTATTATAAGAAATTGATTCAGGAAAATAGTGAATGGGAATTTGTAGGTGTTTATGCAGATGAAGCTTTAACGGGAACAAAGGATTCCAGAGATGAGTTTCAACAATTACTTTATGATTGTAGACTAGGGCGTATTGATATGATTATCACCAAATCCATATCCAGGTTTGCTCGAAATACAGTAACCTTATTAGAAACGGTTAGAGAACTCCAAACGCTCAATGTCGATGTTTTCTTTGAAGAACAAAACATCCATTCCTTAAGCAGGGAAGGTGAAATGATTCTAACATTCCTTGCAATGTTTGCCCAAGAGGAATCAAGAAGCGCTTCAGAAAACATGAAATGGAGAATCAAAAAAGACTTCGAACAAGGTATCATGTGGGGTGGTAAACCTTGTTTGGGTTATAAACTTGAAAACAAAAGATTGATTCTAGTTCCAGAAGAAGCTGAAATAGTCAGATGGATTTATCAACTATACATTGAAGGCAATGGTGGTGAGCAAATTTGCAAATTGCTAGACTCGAGTGGCATTATACCGAACACAGGAACTAAGTGGCATTGGTCCACAATAAAACACATCCTTACCAATTACAACTATACAGGAGATTTATTACTACAAAAAACATACCGAGAAAACCATTTGACGAAAAAGAAGAAGACTAATAATGGTGAGTTCGATAAATATCTAATAAGAGGTGATCATGAGCCGATCATTTCCAAAGAACTTTTTTTGAAAGCACATAAAATTAGACAAAAACGATTGAACCGGATTAAAACCGATCCAGTAAAAAAGAATTGTGCTTTTTCAGGAATGATCAGATGTGGAGTGTGTGGCAAAGTTTATAGCCACAAAAAAACTGCATACAAGGAAATATGGAAGTGTTCATATTCGAACAAAAGAGGAATAAACGAATGTGATGCAAAACAAGTGCCTGATAACAAAGTCATCGAAGCAGCAAATCACATACTAAACAGAACAGTATTTGATAAAGATTTTTTCAAATCAAAAGTGAAATCAATTGAGGTAATGTCAGAAAATAAACTTGTATTTCAAATGAAAGATGGACCGAGTAAAGAATACTGTTGGAAAGAAAGTTCTAGAAGTGAAAGCTGGACTCCTGAAATGAAGGAAAAAGCAAGTAAGAGAGCATTTGAGCAACATAGAGGAGGTGTTTATCATGGCTAAAGTTACAGTAATTCCGTCTACCATAAACCCTATAACTCAACTTTCTATCAATGATAACTCTTTAAGAAAAGTCGCAGCTTATGCGAGAGTTTCAACGAATACAGATGAACAATATACAAGTTATGAAGCTCAAGTAAATTATTATAGAAAGCTTATTCTAGACAGACCTGATTGGGAATATATTAATGTCTATGCAGATGAAGGCATGTCAGGAACTAATACAAAAAAACGTGTCAGTTTTAATAAGATGATTACAGATGCTCTCAATGGTAAAATCAACCTAATAATCACAAAGTCTATTTCTAGATTTGCACGTAATACACTTGATACCATTTCTTATGTGAGAAAATTAAAAGAAAATGGCATTGAAGTATTCTTTGAAAAAGAGAACTTATGGACACTTGATCCAAAGAGTGAACTTATTCTCACCATCATGGCGTCCATTGCACAAGAAGAATCACGTTCAATCAGTCAAAATGTCACATGGGGTAAAAGAGTCGGGTTTCAAGAAGGAAAGGTATCGTTTGCATATAACTCATTTCTAGGATACAAGAAAGAAGATGACAAGATAGTGATTGATGAAGATCAAGCTGTGATTGTTAAACTAATCTATAGGATGTTTCTGGTTGAAGGTAAGACCGCTACAGGCATTGCTAAATATTTGAAATCACAACATATCAAAACACCATCTGGAAAGTCCGCAAATTGGCAAAAAAACACAGTTAATTCTATTCTTACAAATGAAAAATATAAAGGTGATGCATTGCTACAAAAAACTTACACAGAAAACTATCTTGAGCATTCTGTAGTAAAAAACACTGGCCAAATACCTCAATACTATGTAGAAAACAATCATCAAGCAATCATTGATCGAGATATGTGGGAACAAGTTCAAGTTGAACTGGAAAGACGCGATCAAATGGGTGCACAGTATTCTTCATCTGATATATTTGCATCTAAACTTATATGTGAAGACTGTGGAGGTTTTTATGGTAAAAAGAAATGGCATTCCAATAGTAAGTATTCAAGATATATTTATCAATGTAATAAAAAGTTCCATAAACATAAAGACAAATGCCAAACACCTAATCTATCAGAAGAGAATATTAAACTAAAATTTATTCAAGCTTACAATATTGTTATGGAAGATAAAGAAAGAATCATTCAAGATTCAAATGAAGTGATTAAAGTGCTAACTGACACAACAAAGACAGACGATGAAATATCAAACATCAATGACGAACTAATCATAACTGCTGAATTGGTGAACAAAATAGTAAAGGAAAACTCTAAAACAAGTATCAGCTTAGATGACTACAACAAGAAATATGAAGAACTATCAAATCGATACGAAAAATTACAAGCCAAGCAAGAAGAATTACTTAAAGCAAAAAGTGATAAACAAGGGCAGGCACTTAAGATGAAATCCTTTCTAGCAAACCTAACTCAATCAGAAGATGAACTTGATGGTTGGAACGAGAGTCTTTGGATGCTTATGGTTGATAGTGCGATAGTGCATAGAGATTCAAGCATAACGTTTAGATTTCATAATGGATATGAGGCTACAATACAATAAAGAAGAAATCTACCAATCGATAAACTGGTAGATTTTTTTGGTTATTGCGTATTTCTATAATTAAGAATATATGATATAATTTTACTTAAGAGAATATCTAGGGGGATTACTTTATGGATAATTATCAAGTTGCGATTAATGGGACTGGTTTAGCTGCACGAATTCTAGGTATAGAAACTCCTGACGTGCAGTTTTTTTATAATCAAGATTTAGCGAAAAAAGGAATCAATTCTATTTTTCTTAAAGAAGAATATATTATAGCATTCAATGAAGAGTGGATTGAAGTAGCAAATCCTATGGAAGTACAAGTCACATGTTTCCACGAGAGCAGACATGCATTTCAATGGAAATGTATAAATGAAGAGTATTCAGGAGAACACAATGTTGCTCCAGATACAGTTCAGACATGGAAAATAGAAATGAGTGATTATACTCAACCTACAAGAGGTGACATACCAGAAGTAGATTACTTGCAACAAGAGATCGAAATTGATGCTATAGCATTTGCGCATAAAATGATGCTCGAACATTTTGAGTTGAAAACAGTGATTCCTATTGATATAAAAGAAAAAGTTATGTCCAGAATATAGAATCAATATATTATTTCAATGGATTAGAATTATTAATAGATTTCATCGAAAGGAGCAATCTTATGTTAAGTTCTGGCTTAGTAGTTTTACTTTCAGTTAATTTAATTTTTTTGACATATGGTAAACTCAGAGTTTACTGGGTATTTGGCAAGAATATGTATAATAACTATAAAAAAACGTCAACTCATGCCAGTTCGAAAACTCATGAGATGGGTACCGAACAGGATCAGGTGATTGATAATAATCCAGTGAAGAAGAATGAATCTGGATTTTTTCAATGGATTAAAAATGCAATACTGTTTCTTCTTAAGTGGCTACTTATTATCATAGCATTTGCTCTAATCATCGCGTTTCTTTTAGTTGTTATAGGAATTGTGACTTCAAAGATATGGGGAACGATATTGCTAGCAATTTATACTAACTTTGTTTATGCCGCTGCTTTTTTGATAGGTATTAATTTGTTGTTCTTTTTTCTTGGCTATGGAGCCCATAAAGCAATCAAGATTGATAAGACAGTTACACAAAGGGCTCTTATCATGGATACTATGCAATTTTCTATGCTATCAATATTGCTTTACTTTACAGCATTTGGCTACCCAATCAATGTGCATGATATCGTTGTAGTGCCGTTTCATTGGAATATAGTATTTAATAACCTTGCATCGATATCGCTACCCATGTTGTTTTTTTCTTTAATCACAATTAACTCTTTATCTGTTATTTTTAGAATAAGAAACATGATGACAAAGGATAGAAACAAGCATAAACTCATTAGAATTCATCAGTTATTATTCATTTTCATCGCATCTTGCTTCATTGGAATTGTTTATCTTACAGACATTGATTTAAGTTTCATGAATGATCTGGAAAGAACTATGTATCTCCAGACATTGGAAGTTGTAAAATGGATCGTTACTTCCGCATTTATTCCACTATTTATATATACCTTGAATAATTTTAAGAAAACAAAGTCAACTAAAAAGGTGAATTATGGAAGAAGGCATCATTATAAAAGATGAAATATGAGAAGGTTACATTTTCAATACTAGTAAGAAAAAAATTCAAAGGAGACAATAGATATGAAAATTCATTATTTTCAAAGATATCATGAGAAAGAAAACGTCGCAACAGCAAATACAATGTTGTTATTATCTCGACTATATTCATATTCATCAGATAAGTTCTTTAGATTTTTAAAATCCGAGATTTTTTCTGATGCTTTTGAACCCGAGATTATATTTAATCTTCAGGAAAAAAGTGTTGATAGTATTCCAGACGCTACTATCTCACAAGAAAGTTTTAAAATTGTTGTTGAGACAAAAATGTCTGATTGGTTTTATTCAGATCAATTATTCAGACATTTAAATTCTTTCAGCGAAGAGAAATTCAAAGTACTCATCACTCTGGCTCCTGAAATGATGAACATCGAGAAAAAAGAGGATTTTGAAAAACGATTAAAAGAGTATAACGCTACACAGAAGTATCCAGTTTTGCATGTTAATACAACATTTGAAAGAATTATTGATGCAATAAAGGAGTTTATTGATGACAAAGATTATGAAATGCAAGAAGTTTTAGAAGATTATTTAAATTATTGTTACAAAGATAAACTCATAGTTGTATCTGATTCATGGAAGCGAATGAGAGTACAATTAGCTGGTACGACATTCGATTTCAATATGAGAGAAAACTTATATTACAATGGTATTGATCGTGCTTTTAGTAGCCATGATTACCTGGGATTATATAAAGAAAAGAGTGTAAAAGCTATTGGCAAAATTGAGGCAATGATCACAGCAGTAACAACTGAAACGGGTATTGTTTACGAAGCAGAACTCGGAGAACTTAATGAATTTAGAAAAGAGCAGATAAATAAGGCAATCGAAGATGGGAAAAATTATGGATATGTATTAACTAGTGAAAGATACTTTTTTGTGGAAAAATTTTATACTACAGATTTTAAGAAAATAACACAGTGGGCACCAAGAGGTCCTCGAGTCTTTGATCTAGCACAAGTTTTAGAAACGGATCAGTTACCTAAAACACACGAAATTGCCGAGTTGCTTAAATTCAAAACATGGAGTTAGGTATTAAAATTTTATAGAAAAATTATATATTTGATTTTTAGTCGAAAGTATTTATTTTGATAGATGTAGAGAATGGCTTGATAAAAAAATATGAGTATTATATAATTGAATAACTTGGTACGAAGGGTAATACAGGATAATCCTGTAAATAGAAATGGCTATAAGCCAGGAGGTCTAGTTCATGAAAACTAGAGAAATTATTGTACCAAGGAATCTAATTAAGAAGTTTTATCCACATCCGGAACCTTATGGGGATTGTGACTATGTTGTTGATTTAATTAATGACATGTACACAGATGTGGTTTACCGAGAAGAAGGAGATTTTATCACTATTACAAACGATAAAGACTTAATCTCCTTTCTAAAAAAGAATCAGATGAAATCAAGAGATTATTTCTTCAGGAATGGAGTCTTTTCATTACGTCATGTACAGGATTACGATTGTGAACTCATCGCAGATTGGAAAAAGATATCCCCAATCAGTGTACAACTAGACATACCCAAAGAGCACAACTTGCCATCTGAATTTATGTTTTGTTTTTATTGGATTGAAGTTGGAAAAGCCGCGATAGAAGAAAACAGAATGACTCTTGATGTCTATGAGAAAGAATTGATCCACATGATCGACATTGGTGTTGCACTAGATTTGTTAATGGAATATCTAAAAAAAACCAACTCCCGTTAGAAGAGTCTTAACTTTTGTATTTGCATCATTTGTGGTTTAAAAGACCAATATGAAGATGAGGAAAACTAAACAAAGTTAACTTCGAAATCAAATAAAAGAAAGATATAGCACTTCATTGATGAATGTATTTCTTTCAGCAACAAGATAGAATGGAAAGCAACCTTATAAGAAGCAACTAAACTCGTATAAAACCAAATATCAAATTAGAAAAGAACGCCATTTCTAGGACATAAACAGGAGTTGGCGTTTTTTTAATTCTACGACTAGTAGAGTGTGCTTTTGAAATATGGACTTATTAATTTAGGCTATAGATGAAAAGTAGACATCAAATATTCAAAGATTTATTGATTTTATTATCTACTAGTGGTAGAATTTTTGTATATGGAGGCGATTTAAATGGGAATTGAAAATATAGCAAAATTGATTTGTGATCTTCGAAAAGAAAAAGCGCTAACTCAAGGACAACTTGCTAAACTTTTATCTGTTTCTGATAAGGCGGTAAGCAAGTGGGAAACCGGCGGAGGGTATCCCGACATATCACTCTTACCAAAAATAGCTGAAGTGTTTTCTGTAAGTACTGACTATTTGCTGACTGGAAAAGAAGCAGAAAAGAAGCCAGTTTCAAAATTTGAATATTGTGCGATGAATAACGATTTTGAAACGTATGAGATTATAAAGAAAGACAATCACTTGTTTTCTTTTTGGAATGAAGACGGAAAGGAACTAATGGATTATGTTTTGGAATACGAGAGTACAACAATATTTAATAAATTAGTTAATGAAAAGAATTTTGATGGATGGATTAGATATCGCAACAATAAGTTAGTATTTAACGATCAAATTATTAAATTAGCTATAATATCCAATTCTATTGACTTTCTTCAAAAATATAAAATTGTAAGGAACGGGTACAATATCGATCCAAATAGTCACAAAACAGAACATCTAGATAATATTAGCAAAACAATGTTTCAAGATAATAGAGTTCAATTTAGCACACTTACTTATTTGCTTGGGTTAGATAATGGAACTTCCAACTTCGGTCTTTTATCAAATTTCATGCTTGATGCTATTAAGTATGGTAATGATTCAATTGCAGAAAAGTTGATTCAAAAAGCTCTTGAGATAAATACTGAAGCAGCCTTTAAATATAATGAATTACAGCGCAAGGATAGTATTTGGGTTCAATCTAATGCGAAATTATTTGCTTCAGGTTTAATTACAGAGAGAAATGGACATCCATATTGCAGATTTGTTGAAATCGGAAAAGTCGCATTTGATGAGGCGATAGAATTGCAGAAATATGAACTTGTAGCAGAGATGAATAAAGTGAATGAATTATTTGCACCAAGGAAAGCATATATAATTGAGGAAAAAGGTGTTGACTTATTGAAAATGAAATCAAACCCAAATGTATCAGATGATGAAGTTCTAGTATATAATTACATGAAATCATCATTGCTAGATGTAAATGGTCTACTAAACTCAATATTAACTAATGTTGATGATGTGAGTGTTTTAAAAGCTAATTTGAAACGAGCAAAAACTATATATTCAAAATTTATAGTGAAATCTTACATTCATTATTGTGAAATGATCGAAGATTTATTATCAAAAAAGGATTATAAAGAATTGTTTAAATTTTCAGTTGACAATGAATTAACTGAGATGACAGATGCTCTGATGAATAGACAACATGATTCCATAATGTCTGTCGCAAAACGGTTATTTAATTTGGATTTACAAACGAAAACTAATTCTATACATAGAAAAAACTCTAAGTATATTGATATTCTTAAGAATCAATACCCGATTGATGGAAATAATATAGAAAGTTTTTTTGATATTTGTTCTATGAAGAAAAAAGAAATATATGAGAACTTTGTATCAAATATTGAGTCAAAAATCGAAAAAATAACTGGTGAAAAAAAAACGAAATTAGAATATGAAAGAGTTTGTGAAGAAATCAGTGAAAATTATATAAATTTATTGATAACTAGTAACCAGTTAGAGACAGCCGTGATAAAACTATGCGTCAAACTTGAATCTAAACTCAAATATATATTTAAATATGAAGGTGAGTTTAAAACTATGCTTGATTCATATATTCAGAACAATTTGAAGTTAGATAATCTTTGGGATGACGAAGATAACAACTATTATTCTTCAAAGCAAAGAGATGCTAAAAAAGTAGAAGTAACTAAATTGCTTAATAAATTACGAATGGTTAGAAATGGTATAGTTCACTCTACATCACAACAAGAAATGCTAAGCTTAGATGAACTTAATAATATTGTTGAAATAATTGAGAAAATGTAATGGAGGGGGAAAATATGGATATTTATCAAAGAAGAATAATAGATTCGAGCAAAATTAAAACTGACATTAATGATGCTCAAGTGAAGTTTGAAGAGAATATGTTAATTATAGATCAAAGTGAAAATGCATATATTGAAAAATACAATGTAAGACTTCAAAATCCTGCGATTTTAAAGATAGAAGTTGACAATATCTTAATTAATAAACAGGGTGATGTATACCAGTTTACACTAGATTTTTTAATAAAATCACAAAATATTTCCATACAGTTTGTTGATAATCTTGCAGACTCAATAACTTTAAAAATTCAATATAATGCTAGAAGTAAAGATGATTGGGATGAAAAAATTAAGATAAGCAAATGGAAAGAATTAGAATCTAAAGCACAAGTTAAGGTTTCCACAGGAAACGATTTAGTTAACATTTATTTCCAACCATGTAGTGATGACTATAGCAAGACTATAATTGAACTTTATTCAGCATACGGTAATTGGTCTGAACATCCACGTGTAATTGGAAGAGGTATGACATTTGTTCCTACTCTATTAAGCGCGACCATTGATAGTTTAATGGGTAAATTTACAGTTGAGGAGGGTATGTATTTTAAGTCAATTACTGGTTTAGCATTAGGAGCGTATGGTTTCAGGTTATCTCAGTATTCATCAAAAGGTAATTTGCTATTTTCTTCTGATTATCAATTCTTTGCAATTCAAAATAAATAAACATTGTTTGGATTGGTATGGAAATTGAACAGAGGGTAAATAAGACTATATTCATACGCATAGCTTTCCAAAGCAACTTGGGTATGTAGAGACACATATTGAATAGTGTATAATAAAATATAAAACATTTATAAGAAGGAGAATAAAACAACGATGTCCGATGAAGAAATTTTAGTAAAATATTTTGGTGGTAAACCCCAATGGAGTGGAAACAAACTTTATAAGATTGGCGATATGAGAGTCGAATACTCTGGTGCACAACTATATAAAGTCGGAGGGGCTAGAATTGAGTATAGTGGAAACAAACTATACAAGATTAATGGCGAAAGGGTTGAATGGTCAGGCGATCAAGTTTACAAAATTGGAGGCAAAAGAATTTAATTTGCTGTTCATTTAATATCGCCACATTTCAATCCAAAAACACTTCCATAAAAATGGTATCTCCACAATAGATAGTGAACGAATATATAATTTGTTTTCTATGTAGAGATATCATTTTTCTATGGGGGAACGCAACTTTTTCTAGGGGTGCTGTAAATTTCACTAGGGGTGCGTAAATTTTGATAGAGGTGCATATCCCGAAATAAATACATTAACACAAAGATTAAAAAGTATAAGAAAATGGTTTCAATTCAGCATTAACAACCACCGGTTGTACAATTACAATTATGAGTAAATTGCATTTGAGAGACACAAAGCCTATAATTAGGTAGGAGGTATTAAAAATGGACAAAGACGCAATCTCTGCAAATCTAAGACAATTAAGAATTAAAGCCAATTTAACGCAAAAGGAACTCGCTGAGAAAATATCCATTTCCCAACAGGCTGTCGCTAAATGGGAGGCGGGAGAAAGCATTCCTGACATCCAGTTGCTACTAACTCTAAAAGATCTGTATAAGGTGACTCTCGATCAACTGATGTCACCAGACCAAGATCAATCAAATGATAACCCCATCACGATAGTCGTTTCTGAGTTGAATCAACTAGTCAAGACGGATCTTTTTGAGATATGGTTAGATAATTTCTCTGGTCTTACGGTTAGTAACACAATCTACTTGGATTTCTTCATCCGCAACATATCGGATGACATAATCAATCTCGAGAGTATGAAGTCAAGCATGATTGACAACAAGAACAAGAATGTCAAACCTTTGTATCGAAGTGAGGATTCGCCACCCTATAATAAAACAACAATTCCTTGGCATGATATTCCCGATATCATTCCGCCAAAGGCAACCGTTAATATCATATTACGATATACTTGTGATGTTGAAGAGGGCAAGTTGTTTCTTGTCGTTCAGGGAAGAAGTCTGACGTATCGGATTGACCCAAAGTTACTGAAAAACATTGATAACTTCACTGCGATTCAAAACAAAATCGGTAGCACACCTGAACATGATAAAGCCGAAAGAGACTCCGTCACTGCAAGTCTCTTAAAATATATGGACACATTCCGGTTTATGGAACCCATATATATTAGGAACGGTGACTTTTATAAGTTGCTCGATGCTTACTATCGCCTGAAACTAACTATGGATCAGGGATTGTTTTTAAAAACGATTGAATTCTTCAAGTCACCCGATAAGGCACGACAATACGCGGAAAACAGAACGTTCATTGATAAGTTGAACAGTGTCGCGGACAAAAAACTTCTCCAAGATCTTGCTCTTAAGAATGAATTGATGAGTGAAGCCCACCGGATGACGATCATGGTATCGAATGATTTTGATTCAGACAAAGATACCATTGAAACCAAAATAATTTACCAGTTGAAGAATGGCGGGATTATACCGGAGTTTGTTCAATATCTCGATGATCCCACTTTTGAAAAACTGATTTTGAATCAAGTACACATCAATGACTATTCGACTAGAGATAAGTACAGGCTTGTTCAAGCATTGATAGAGAGTAAAGTTGATCTTAACAAATCAATTCGTTATGGTTTGGATCTCTTGAAAGATTACAAAGAAAGAGATAAAGGTGGTAAAGAAATAGTTGCAGAATTTGTGGGCAGTATGACAGAGAAATCCAGTCAATTTCAAGAGAGGTTCATTAAGGATGTTGATGAAAAACTAAGACGCGAAATATTGATCAATGTTCTTAATATATCTTCCAGAAATCATCAAAGTTTCGCTCTTCCCGAGACTATGATGGAATCTTTGGATGACGAGATTCTGAGAGACTATATCGACTATTTTAATCGTCAAATCAAGAAGAAGGTCGATGCTGGATTCTTTAAACAGAAGCCAATTTCATTTCGTAAAACCAAGTTATCCGCAAGCGCCATTACATCATTGGAACTGCCTTTTGCTCAGATAATCGATATTATCGTCGTTAATCATGGCAGATTCAATGATGATGAAGTCGTTTCGATGCTTGTCGGTGCGAAGATGGATAATACAACAACTTTAAGTATCGAAATCCTCAATGGGATTTTGAATGAGAAGCAGAAATTGGCTTTCTACATGCAGATCACCATCCCTGTGTTGTTGAGGTCGATCATCAAAGACCCAATCCTTAAAAAGGGCGATTCTATCACCAAGGCGGTAACGCTTATTGTAAAGATAATCAGCGGGCTTGACTATCTGAACATCAAACCTAAGGATATTCTTGACATCATCGATCATTTCTTTGACGTTCTGAATCAAGAACAACTATTTGATTTGCTTCAAAGATTGTTCGAAGCAACGAAGAACATGACCTCTTATCTCAGAATCAAGGATAATGAGTACATAAAAAAACATCGCCAACCAGTGCGGCATGATAGTACTGTATATTCTATATCAGATCAAGAAACAAAAAGCTTCCTTAGCAACTTCAATTTAAGAAAGTATTCTAGTAAGCTTAAACAAGAAGACCTTAATGCTCTCAAAATCTACATCTTGGAATATAACCAAAAGAATAGAGCTAATGATGACGATGAGGACTGGTAGAATCCATATCCAATAATTTGCTTTTTCATTAGTCATTCTTAATGTCTTTCATAACATTGGTAACAATGATAAAAACAGTCTCGATTTCTTGCATCAATCTTAATACAAAAGATAAGAACACAACTTCAAAATACTGGGTAACTAATATTGTTTTTTGCCTGTAGGAAGATAATTTTTTCACAGAAATGGTTTGATACTCAATGACGAGATTGTTTTTTGTTAAATTCACGAACCATCGCTATCATAATATTAGTCATCGGTAGCGGCGCCAGATAAATACGCCTCCTTTCCCGCATTGGACAGATATAGTTTTAAAGCAGTAGGTGAGAAATCGAATCAAAATTAGTCGCCTTACACAAAAGGTGAAAATCTTCAAATGGGGGTGCTGTTGTATACTTCACTAGGGGTGCGTAAAATCTGCTAGGGGTGCGTAATTGTATCAAAATAGGTCATGCAACACATAAATTGTAAATCTAATAGGTCTTGATAAATGCAAGAAAATCACGTTGAATGCCAGCATGATTTTTTTAATCAATACATAAATAAGAAATGAAATCAATTGAATGTCATAATAATCATAATAAAAAGCCGGACTCAGTTTAAAATGTACCCTGTAATGAATCACACACATTTTTTGTGTGTCCACAATACAGGGTACATTTGATTTGCTTGGGCCGTTTTTTTTATCTGCAAGATTTCATGTCAGTTTATTTGTGGAGAAGAATTTTATCCCAGTAGAAGTTATTTTGGATCTTTGTCCGGGCCGTCATAATTTTCATTGTTAGGATTCAGTTGATCTGCATGATTGTCTAAGTCTGCCTGATAGGCATCATTATTAGGGTTGTGCTGGTTGGCATAGTCGTCTCTTTGTTGTTGACCAGGGTCATGTCCAGAGCATCCACCTTTTGACATATAGCATTCCTCCTTTGCTTTCATTATAATTCCTTTACCGCAAATAACAACCTATATTTCACAAATTATTTTTTCGGTATATGATAATAATTATTTAGTCTTGGATGCAACACATTTATTGGTACAACTACCTTGACAGACAGAGTACTTTTTGATAAAGTATTATGTGTGATAGAGTAGTTAAGATTGGATAATATCAATCGATATCAGAAAGGTTATATTATGAAAATAGCAGTTATTACGGATTCCGCAGCTAATTTATTGCCGGAGTTCACAAAAAAACATTCAAATCTGTTTGTTTTACCGTTGATGATCATCGTCGATGATGAAAGTTTCAGGGACCAAGTTGAGATTACCGCAGAGGAAGTATATGCCAAACTCGATACTTCAACTGTCACCACAAGTCTTCCCAGCATGGGAGATCTTAATGACTTGATTAAAAAATTGATTCAAGAGCAATATACCGATATCCTTGCAATCAATCTGTCTTCGGGACTGAGCGGGACGTTTAATGCTTTTCGTCTGGCTTTCGAACATGTCGAAGGTATTAATATCACTCATTATGATTCAAAGACATTGGGTGGCGGATTGGGTTATATCGTAGAATATGCATTGGAGCTTGTTAAGGCGAAAAAACCAATCAAGGAAATCGTTCCCCTGCTGGAAAAACTGCGTTATGAAGACAGTCTGGCAATCTATACCATCAATACCTTGAAGTACCTTCGTAAAGGCGGACGTATTGGCAAAGTCGAAGGAACAATTGGCGAAATCTTGCATATCAAACCTGTAATCACCGTCAATGAAGATGGCGTATATGTCACGATTTCCAAAGCGTTCGGACTTGTTCGTTCCTTATTGTCAATGAAAAAGATGATGACAGATAAATTTGGCAAAGACCTGGTGGATTTCACGATTCATTATGGCGATGACTTGGAAAAAGCCAAGGAGCTTGCTGAGAAGATGAAAACAGAACTAAACATCAGGAATCTTACCTTGTCTCCCCTCACACCCGTGCTCGGGATTCATACTGGCCCGATGATGTTTTCCTATGTTGCAAGAAGGATTAACAAATAGGTTAACGATGTATATTTGTATTGAAGTCCTGAATAGAGGACTTCTTTTTTTATAAAACGCAACCTATAATTGCTTTATTTTGTCATATAACTTAACCTATAATGTAAGTATCTCGAGACAAAAGAAGGTGGTTTCTTGCTAGATGTAATGCAAATTGGTCGAAATTTAGTTAGTCTGCGCCAAAATATGGGCTATTCACTTGAAGACATTGCTGAAAAGTTGAATGTGTCACTCGAAGTGTTATCTTGCTGGGAAATAAGTAATGCATTACCGGATATCACAAGTCTGATTTCATTGTTGGATTTATACAAAACAAGCATCGAGGATTTATTGTGTTTGTCTGTTCTAGAAATAGATGAGTCGATTCATCAGTTATTTGCGAATCATGATCACGCGTTTTTTATCCATGAGATAATCTGTAATCAACTTGGTCAGTATTCTTATTATGATGTGATCCATCTTTTGAGCAAAGACGAACGAGACTATGCATTGTTTTTGTATATCAATAACCATATTTCAATTGAGGCAAGGTTATGGACAAGACTTAGTGTCGAGGAACGGATGAGGTTGCTTCACGCATTTTTAGAGAAGAAATACGATTTACAGATTTATGAAGGGTATTCTCAACTTTCACTTGCAGAAAAAAAGAAAATAAAGGAGAAGAAAAATGAATATTATCAAAATGTTACCTTTCTTGGAAACAGAAGATTTCGACGAACTAGTAGAGCAAATTGCCACTAAGGAAATCACAAACGAACAGATTCATATTTGTTCCATTATCCCCTTTTTAGACAATAGACAAGTCAACAGGCTTTTCGATTGCTCGCTGAAAGGTGAAATCGATCTCAGCCCTGCCGGATTTCTGCCTTTTGTCGAAGACGAAAAACTTTATGATGTCGCTGAAATAATCGAAAAAGGCGAAATAACTACTTTATCGATGGATGAATTACTACCTTTTATGAACAATAAGACCATCCGTCAATTTTTTAAGACAGAATTATCCAATCTAAAATCCAAGGCTAAATAACATAATTTTTACAGAAAAACAAGATTTTCTATTTAATCCAAAAAAGCATGAATTTCATGCTTTTTTTATATTCTTCAATTAATTATCCAAAAATGGATTTTTTGTTTCTCATGAAAAAAGATTATCGAAAAAATGCAAATAATGATATAATTATCTAGCAACCGGACATGGAGACATCATGAAGAAAAAACTTCCGCTCGTCATCATCTTTTTCCTGATTCAAAGCACATTCGCCAATCTTGGGCATCCAGTCACCCCGGCTTTAGTCAGAGGACTAGGATTGCCAGATTACATGTTTGGCGTTTTTTTTGCGACTATGAGTTTTGGTTTGATGATCGGTGCTCCGATCTGGGGCATTCTTGGTGATCAGGGAAACAAGAAGAAGTATATCGTCTTCGGATTGTTGCTCTATAGCATCGGACAATTTGCTTTTGGCTATAGCAATAATCCCTATTTAATGGTGCTTTTCCGCTTTGTAAGCGGTTTTGGAGCCGTGAGCGCCTCAACGCTTCTCATCACGCATGTAATCGAACTGTCCCCCAAAGATAAACGTGCCAGGAATTTGGCGTATGTGGCAGCGGCTGTTACTTTAGGTGGCTCACTCGGTTATTACTTGGGCGGTTTCTTGTCGACCAACGCTTGGGCAACTGGATTTTTCCACATAACAGAATATAAACAGATATTTCTGATTCAGGCATTGCTCAATACCTTCTATGCTGCACTGATTTTTTTCTTTTACATAGAAGTCGAAAACAAAGTTATTTTGCCTAAAAAGCTAAGCATGTTCAAAAGCATGAGGAATATCACCAAAATTAGCTCGAGCTTGTTGTTGTTTTTATTGTCGCTCACTTTTATCATGATTGGAGCCACTAATCTGTCCAAGTACATTGATGTCTATTTTAATGAACTGGGGTATACTCCCCAGGATTTGGGTACCTTTGTCATGGCAACCGGTGTTGCAAGCCTTCTTGCCTGCATCTTTATAGTGCCTCTTTTTGCCAAACTCAGAAAACAAGTAGTAGCGATTACCATTATTCAAACACTTAGTGCAGTAATCGTATTTTACGTTTTTAGAGCAAATCAGTTCCTACTGGTAATTTACACGGTATATATGCTATATGTTGTCATAAAGGCAATCTACCAGCCTTTGGAACAAAATTACATATCATTGCACGCGAACGAAGGCGAGTTTGGGAGAATCATGGGATTGAGACAATCATTTGTTTCAATAGGTATGGTCATCGGACCGCTTGTGGGAGGGTTTTTGTATCAGAAAAAACCTTTGTTTCTATTTGATTCCAGTGCAGTCGCTTTTTTAATCGGAGCGGGATTGTTACTTATTGTATTGATTCTTGAAAAAAGAAAAAGAGGATCTGATTTGAATGATTAGTTTAAGTCGTTGAGGAATATGAGTTATATAGCAATCATAAGAAATATTACTACGGGGTATTCCAATGTAAACTCTATTCTTTGTTCTTTGTTTATGTGATTATCGATTTCATAGCAGAAGTGCCCGGATTCAATAAAATATGCTTGATTGAAAATTTCTATTTTGACCCTTTGTGTTTTGATGAAGTATATTCGTTTGAAATCAAATATATATAACTATATTGAATTTCAATCTATGTCGAAATTATAGTGTTCAAACTATTAGCGATTTTTTTATGCTCGATTATAGTAAAAAAATATTATTTAACTAATTTGTTCCGCTATATCTTCCTTAACAAAATAAGTATATACAATCACTATGGTAGTGTATATTGTATATACTTATTTTTGTTTTAGTATAAATAGAGTGTTCACTCGTGAATTTTGTTATTTTATTGCCAATTTATCTTGTTTTCTTTAGATCCAGAAAATCATTTTTCAAAAACATGAAGTGAGATCTGAAATTCTTTTTTTTCAAAAGAATCAAGATATATGATTCTGTTTGCATTTTTTTTCTGATATATAGCCCTCAGGATAGTTCGTTGAAGGTTCAATACCCAAAGCGTAATCTCCTGAAGCCAGCATCTTCCATTGAATCAGTTTTGGAAGCTGGACTCGAGAAAACTCAATTCTCAGTCCCGTGTTAATCAAAGGATTGTATACTTCACCAAAAATGAGATCTTCCATGAAGTTTTCGTGGTAGAATACTTGTTCTTTATACCCCGTAATGGGATCGGAAAATCTAAAGTAATCATTTATTCCTTTTTTTGCTTCTTCATCTCTTGGGATTACGTCAGAAAGGGATTTATTGAAAATAGCTGCTTTATCAAGTAGTGGATAGCCAACGTTGATATGATATAGCATTATTAATTGACAAGGAGTAAAACCCATGTTTATTGCTTCGTCATTTATTTCGATTGAACTAGAATATAGTTTTGTAGTTATAGTTCTTTTAAGAAGGAGATTTTCACAGAATAATTTTGTATCACGGATATTTCCTTTAATAGAAATTACATATTCGTCATTGATCCACTCTTTGTTTATCGTCACCTCTTCGGCAGGTGTATTGGAATATCGTCCATGAGTCCCATAATAATGAAAGTCATCATAAGAAGATGATCCGTGGTATGTCATTCCGCATGTTGTAAGCAATCCTCCGAAAAAATTGCGATAAAATCTTTCATTTTTTTCTTCGAATAAATATGGAGATACGACAGTATTTTTTGAAATAAACGAAATTGCTTTACCTTTATAGCTTGCTGAAGATATATCCAGTGCACGATTTTGAACAACTGAAAAAACAAGACCACTACCAGTAAAAACGTCGATGTATATGTTTCCATCGTCTTTTCCGGAAATGGCTCGTCGTTGTAAAGCGTTACATATTTGTGAGATGTCTCCAACCCTTTTCAATATTTCAACCTTATCCATAAATAATCTCAACACCATTTTTCTCACAGTATTCAACGTATTTTTTGGGTATATCCTTACACGTGGCAAGATAATCAATATCTGAAATTTTTGCGAATTTAATTAATGAAGACTTATCAAATTTTGAAGGATCGGCCAATATATAAGATTTATTGCTAATTTCTACGCATTTTTTCTTTATTCCTGATTCTTGGAAAGTGTAATTTGTCAAACCGTTTTCTAGAGAAATTCCAGACGTTCCTAAAAACGCTCTTGATATAGTAAGATTATCCAAAAAATTAACAATGTCAAATCCAAACAGTGAGTTGGTTCTATGATCAAGTTCGCCGCCGATGACAATCAAGTTGATATTGTCTAACATATAAAGTTTTATGATAACGTAAATGTTATTTGTTATAACAGTAATCTTTTTGTCTTTAATATAGTTAGCAATGTACATTGTCGTTGTTCCAGAGTCAATGAAAATAACTTCATTATCTTGAATATGTTCTGAGACAACCTTTGCAATTCTGGTTTTTTGCTCGTGATAGATCGAATTTCTGTCTTCAAATCCAACTAATGAAGCGACAGACAAGTTATTAATTGAAACGCCACCATAATGTTTGATGACAATCTCTCTCTTAATGAGTTCATCAACATCGCGACGGATAGTAAAAATGGATACATTAAATTTATCAGCTAGTTCTTTTAATGATACATTTGTTTTTTTGCTTATGAAATCAGCAATCTGACTTAATCTATTTTCTTTCAAAAAATCCAGCCTCCCCTAATATTTATTTTTCATATTTATATGTTAGCATATGTTAGCAAAAAACGCAATATTTAATCTATTTATATGCAAAAAATAAGCATTTGCTTAATATTAACTAGATAAAACGGAAATTATTGAAGAAAAATAGTAGAAATATTCATAAGGATATATATAATAATTGCTAACTTATGAAAATATTTCAGATTTTGACCAAAATATTATCACTTTTTCTTGGATTAACTGTATCCATTATGAATAATTATGATATTATATGTATTAAGTATGAAAGCAAAACAGTGTATTATATACGCTTTTAAAAGAAATAATGAATTTAAAGGAGCTATTTGTTTAAAAGACGAATTGAAAAAAATATGAAAAAGATTGTAATTCTTGGCATTTCTTGTGTAGATATCGTTGTTGCCGATTTTGAAGCAATCCCTGATCCGGGAATGCTTACCATTTCAAACAATATGTCTATCCATACCGGAGGATGCGCATTGAACTGCGCAGTTGATTTGGCTAAAATCGGTATCAACAATGTGATCATTTCCTCCGTCGGAAAAGATATTTATGGAGACCTGATCAAAAAAACACTTATTGAAAATAATATAAGTTTAGATAATATTGTGACTCAGATGAATATCAACACTTCGACTTCCGTTGTTTTGGTTGATAAGAATGGGGAAAGAAGTTTTCTGCATTACCCGGGGGCGAATTCTGTTTTCGATTTGGCTCAGATTGATCTCGATGTTATTAAAGAATGTGATATTCTCTTTATTGGCGGAGCATTGTTAATGAAAAAATTCGACGGAATACAGATGGCAAATGTTTTAAAAATTGCGAAAAGTCATGGCGCGAAAACCGTTTTAGATATCGGGTGGGATTATTCAAATAGGTGGATGGATTCGCTTGAAAAATCTTTGCCATATGTTGATATATTTGTTCCGAGTTTTGATGAAGCAAAAATTTTAACGAGAACAAGTGATTTCAAAGAGATGGCTGAATTTCTTTATAATAAAGGAATTAAAGAATTAATTATTAAGTTAGGAAAAGAAGGGGCCATGATCTTAAAAGATGGCCATCCTAAGATTTTTCCTTCGATTTGCATTAATAACCCTGCCGACACTACGGGTGCTGGGGATTCATTTATGGCAGGCATTATCACCGGACTGGCACTTGGATGGGACATGGACTACACAATTAGATTTGCCAACGCAGTCGGGTCTTTATGCGTTCAATCAATTGGGGCATCAACTGGCATTCTTTCTTTAGAAAACATAGTAAAATACTTGGAGGAAAACGACAATGAATGATGCGGAAATAAAATATTGGCAAAAACGCATAATTTCTTATTTAAAAAAAGGCTCAATTAAATTGACGAAAGCAGAAAAAGCGCGAATTGAAATAGCTGATTTTGGGCTAAACAATTTTAGAGAAATCGGATTGTCAATATTGATATATATAAACACTTTAAGAGTGTGCGCAAAAGAGTTAGTATTACTGCCTTATCAAACTTGTCCAGAGCATATGCACCCGAATGTAGGAGAAAGCATTGGAAAAGAAGAGACTTTTAGATGCAGAAAAGGTAAAGTATATTTATATGTGCCAGGAGAGAGTGATATCCAATCAACAAAATGTAAAACTCCTGCTTCTAGCGTATTCAGTGTGTTTAATGAAGTTGTGTTGGATGAAGGTGAACAATACACAATATATCCAAATACACTTCACTGGTTTCAAGCGGGAAGAAATGGTGCAATTGTATCGGAATTTTCAACAAGATCAGCTGATAAATCAGATATTTTTACTGATTCAAGGATCAAGAGAGTTCCGGATTAACTCAATATAAGCATAATCAAGACGATACTAGATTATGCTTTTTTTTAAAATCGTAAAATTAATGCATCATAAATTTGCTTAAATGTTAGCAAAATCAACTTAATTTGCAATTAATTGTAGCGATTTCATCTAAATATAATAATATTTTCAAAATTATATTGCTTAAATCATGCTAACGTTTTATAATGAAATTGATATTATTTGCAAGGAAAGGATTAAATATATGTCACTTGTTTCCATGAAAGCAATCTTACAAAAAGCCCGCGAAGAAAACTATGCTGTCCTTGCTACAAATCTTTTGAATTTAGAAATGTTACTTGGAGGTATTAAAGCTGCGGAATTATGTGAATCTCCATTAATTTTACAATTAGCCCCAGTTCAATTTACAACCTCACCGCTTCATATCTTTGGGCCGATATTAATTCAGGCGGCAAGAAACGCTTCTGTCCCTGTTGCAGTTCATTTAGATCACGGTTTTGAGATGCAACACATAATTGATTCGATTGATCTAGGCTTCACTTCTGTAATGTTTGACGGCTCAAGTCTGGAATACGAAGAAAACATCGAACTCACAAGACAAGTTGTCGAATATGCCAAAAAATATAACGTTACAGTAGAAGCCGAACTGGGGTATGTCGGAACGGAAGGGTATATAGTTGATCACTCTATAAAAAAGTATTATATGACTCAACCTGATTCGGCAGAAAATTTTATTGTTGAAACAGGTTGTGACGCATTGGCCGTGGCTATTGGAAACGCACACGGTTTATATAGAGATCAACCAAAATTGGATTTTAAACTTTTAGCTGAAATTCGCAACCGTACGAGTATACCTCTTGTATTGCATGGAGGTTCAGGAACAAGCGAAAAAGACTTACAAAAATGTGTAGAATTGGGCATATGCAAGGTTAATCTTGCAAGCGACATTCAAATTGCATATATGAATTCGATAATTGAAACTAAAACGGATGATTTTTTGGTGTTATCGAGAGCGATGATTGAATCAACAAGGAATGTTGTTTCAAGATACATGAAAATTCTAAACAGTGTTGGAAAAGCGAGGTAGAACAAGGTGCTATATAAACCATTAAAAGAAAGATTATGGGACTCTTGGCTTGTCAATAAGAATGACAAATACTATCTGTTTTACATACGCGTAAGCGAAAATGGTACCCGTTGGGATGGTATCAGTCTTGCAATATCTGATGATTTGATTCATTGGCAAGAAATTGGATCAGTTTTGGAAAAAGATGAAGATGCAATTTGGCTTGGCACGGGTATGATTCAGATGATAGGCAATGAATATATAATGAATTACTCACAAGAAAAGCCAGCTGGGGAACAAAAAATCTATTTTGCAAAAAGTTATAACTTAATCAACTGGGAAAAAGTTCCAAACATCGTTTTTGAACCAGATGGGAAAATATATGAAAAATCAAAAAAGCATCTTTGCGATCCTTATCCTAGATGGGACTCGCTCGGAATTGTAAGCGCTTTAGAAAATGAAAAACCGCCTTATTTTGCATTTTCAACAGCTTGTTCCGCAATTAGTAAATATCCACAAAAAAACGGAGTCCTCGGCTTTTTTACCAGCAATGATGGACTAAATTGGAAACACTTAAAGCCAGCGACAGAGGACCTGAATTTGTTTCCCGCTTATGAAGTGCCTGAACATCTGGCTTTTGATGAAAGGCATTATGTTATTTTTTGTACTTCATCAAAATTAGGGTTCCGCCATGATTATCGAGCAAAATATCTCTCGGGTGGGTCATATTACGTATATTCCCAAAATCTTGAAGGACCATATTCATTGCCTGATGGCGACCCCATGTTAGCTGGAAGTAGAGATGTGAGTAACGTTACCATGAACAGCGTAGGTCGAGTTATAAAAGAAAACGGTGAGTATCTTTATTATCATATTTGGGGTAATCCCATAGCAGATGCTTGGCTTGGAATGATCAAAAAACTCGTAGAAGTTAAGCCCGGTCGATTGGAATTGAGATATTGGCAAGGTAATGACAAAATGAAAGATTTGATTTCTAATTTTAAAGCGGATCAGCTGAAATGGCAAGATTGTAAACAAATCGGATATCTTCCATCTGTTGATTGGAATATTTCTGAAGACTCAATTGCTTTTACGAACAGAGGCTCTTCGGGCGGATTATTGTCTTCTGATTTACTGTTTACAATAAACCACGAATCTGTTTTATCCGATGGAATCATAGTTGAGTTTTCATTAAGTAGATTGGTAGGTCTTGGTTTTGGTATATTTTTTATAACCAAGTCCGGAGGAAAAATCTGTGCTTTTTCTAATTTTATTTCAAACAGATTAGAATTTTCTAGAATAGTGGATGGATTCGGATCAAATCTAGTTCTTGAAAATCTGATGTCGAAGGAAAATCCTGTTATTGAATATAATGAACTGAATTATAAAGTTTTTCTACGTGAATATTTTATCGAAGTGTATATAAATGATGTTTTCATTTCTGGTTATAGACTAGAAGAACCAATTAGATCTCAACAAATCGGATTATATTCCGAAGATTGTACAGGAATATTAACAGATTTGCATATATTTCAAATGAAATAGAAAATGGAGGAAAGCAGCAGAATGGATTTTAAAAAAACATTGATTTTGTTATTCGCATTGGTATTTCCACTTGTTTCCTGCGGAGAAGTGACGACCACTGTAAATTCTGGAGTGCTTGCGACAAAGATTTCAATTTCTGGAATCGGTATTGTAAACAACTCTTTAACCTTAGTAGTCGGAGACGAAGTGACTTTGTCAGCTTATGTCAGTCCTAGCGATGCTTCGAATAAAGACATATCTTGGTCATCGTCAAATGAGGCGACAGCTACAGTTGATTCTACAGGGAAAATATTCGCTATTTCTTCAGGGAGTACGCAAATTCAAGCATCAACAGTTGAAGTATCCGCATCCATTAATTTAATCGTAATATCTGAAACAGTATTAACAAACATAGAATTTCAAGAGAGCGATGTTTCTGTTAACATTGGGAGTGAAAAACAATTAAATATTATTTATACTCCAGCAAACGCCACCAATGTGACTCTATATTATACAGTTCAACCTATTGGAAATGCAGAAGCGGGACTTGTAAGTGTTTCAGCGGCGGGGTTGGTATCAGTAAGTAGCAGTGCTATTTCTGAATCGCAATATTTGATTTCAGCAATGGTTCTGTCTGATACCTCAATTTCAGCAGTATGTACTATTACTGTGAATGAGGTCCAGTTGACTGATATTTCTTTAAAAAAGAATAATGAAGCTGTTCCGATAATTACAAGTGAGGAAAATCGACTTTTGATACCGGTCAATCTTGCTTCTGGTATATTTGCGTTTGTGCCTTTATTCACCCCAAGCAATACGACACAAACACTAGTTACTTACGAAAGTTCAAATGAAGACATTATTACTATTAACCAATATGGTATCTACTCGGTTTCTGAAACAGCCATTGTTGGTGACACGGTAGAAATCACTGCTTATGGTAGTAATTCTATTGAAAAAATGATATATGTCGAAATAGCTGCCCCATCAAATTTTGTCTACCAGCAATTATCGAAATCATATCTTGATTCACTGGCGACTGATTATCGGATTGAGTGGGATATTGAAAAATATGGCACAGATGGAATCACAAATGCTATAGATGATGATTATTATGATACTGCGGGCAATAAAGATGTGACCAATGCATTATGGCGTGGTGGAAAAACCACATCAACTTACGGAGGTGTTGCACCATGGGATGGAGTTTGGGGAGTAATATTTGATAGTTGGGATCATCCATACAATGACGATGAAGTTGCAAACCAATACATGTATAATAAAATTGCGATCGGAACCGACATGAACATATTGAAATTAAGAGTTCGTTCCCACATTACCCAAACAACATCCGAACGAGGGAAATTTCAAGTCGGAGTTATTCCGATTGACGGAGAAGGCAATTATCTAGAGCCCGTTTATCTGGAATTAGTACAGGGACTAGTGTCGGAAACCGATGAAAACTGGATGATAATCAGTAATTCTTCTGCGGCTGACTATGAAGCTGGAAATGACTACTTCTATTTTGATATCAGTTCTTTCAAAGGCCAAACTGTAATTGTGTTTTTAGAGGTCGATGATATGCATGAAGACGGTTTGTTGGCTGGGGAAAGAGATGCTGAGTTATGCGATAGAATTGCCTGGCTTGGCGCTTGGTTGAAAGCGGATACAAGCGAAGAAGAATAATTATATTGTGCTATAAGCGAAAGCTATTTTCGCATTCATTATAAGAATATAGGAGGAAATTATGAAAAAGATTTTAAGTGCTTTATTTGTTTTATCTTTTCTTGCTTTAATGATTGGATGTAACGAAGTTACTGCGACAACAACAGGCACGCAAACTAACACTACTTTGAACCAAACAACAACAGAAAGCACGGCAACTACCACCGTGGCAACTGTAGCCTTACTAGAATTACAGATAATAGGGTCCGTGAACAACTATTATTTGGAAGGAGAGACACTACAACTGGGAATAGTTTTTAATCCGGTAAACGCAACAAACAAAACAGTTGCTTGGACTTCAAGTGATGAACTGGTAGCTACCGTTACAAGCGCCGGGTTAGTTACATGTGTTGGCGAAGGAGAAGCTGACATCACTGTAACTTCACAAGAAAACACTAGTTTATCAGATTCGATTTCCGTGACAGTTTACAAAGATGTTATTCTCGGCTTGACAAACAGCATTCTTGAATCTATTCCTAAAGAAACAAATTTGTCTCGTTGGGATGTAGCTTGGGGAAATCATCCAGGAGAATTTGTTCCTGATTTGTTTGACCTTGCAGGAAACGCAACAATCGATGAAATTATCTGGAGATTTGTAGATCCAGATGATTCCGATAGCGTTTTGGCAGATGCGGGATATGGAGCCATTCTTAATGCTCTTGAGGAATCAGACAACGAAACAGCTGGAATTGCAATCTATAACAAAGTAGATTTCGCCGCAGGTGTTGAAACATTAGAAGTGATTGCCAGAGGCACTCCAAACGGAGCTAACGGTGGAGATCCCAACCTATCTGGAGCAGGACAATTCAGAGTCAGTTTGTTGATTCCTTCAGTAAATGGTTATGAAGTAAATGTTTTGACTCAACAAACCGACAATTATCCTCAAGACGAAAATGGCTGGATTTCGTTTGAAGAACCGCCATTAGTCGATTCAAAAGATGCATTTCGTTTTGATGTATCGGAATATGCGGATACGGAAAACATAATTGTTGTAATTGAAGCAAATGACAGAATGGATATTGTAGGTGCTGGTGATACGAATCTTGCTGACAGAGTCATGATTCTAGCAGTTAGATTGATTGCTCCTAACTATGCTTTTGGTAAAATAACTGTTGATGATTTTGCTGCTTTGGCAAAAGAAACCAATTTAGCAAGATGGGATTTTGCTTGGGGTGGACAAGGTGCTACAACTTCTTTGATTGATTTCGCAGGTACAGCTTTACCAACAGATGTGATTTGGAGAGGTTATGTCTTCGAAGAAACTAGTGTTTTTGCAGATGCAGGTTATGGTGCTATTTTGAATGCGTTAGAAGCGACCGATGACAGCGAAGCTGGAATTGCAATGTATAACAAAGTAGATTTCGCCGTAGGTGTTGAAACATTAGAAGTGATTGCCAGAGGCACTCCAAACGGAGCTAACGGTGGTGATCCATACCTATCTGGGGCAGGACAATTCAGAGTTAGTTTGATGATCCCTTCAGAAGATGTTTACGAGACAGTAATTTTAACACAAGTTACTGATAATTATCCGCAAGATGAAAATGGCTGGATCTCATTTGAAGAACCGCCATTAGTCGATTCAAAAGATGCATTTCGTTTTGATGTATCGGAATATGCGGATACGGAAAACATAATTGTTGTAATTGAAGCAAATGACAGAATGGATATTGTAGGTGCTGGTGATACGAATCTTGCTGACAGAGTAATCGTCTTGGCAATTAGACTAATCGCACCAAACTATGTATATGGAAAAATCACTGAAGATTCATTCATTGCTTTAGCAAAAGAAACCAATTTAGCAAGATGGGATTTTGCTTGGGGTGGACAAGGTGCTACAACTTCTTTGATTGATTTCGCAGGTACAGCTTTACCAACAGATGTGATTTGGAGAGGTTTTCAATTTGAAGAAACAAGCGTTATCGCCGATGCGGGATATGGAGCAGTTTTGAATGCTTATGAAACTACAGACGACGACGAAGCTGGTATTGCAATGTATAATAAAACCGATGTTTCAGCAAATGCAACCGGTCTGGTAGTAGTTGCTAGAAGCGCTGCGGTTACAGACGTATTGTCAGGAGCTGGAGCTTTCAGAGTAGTTGCATACTATCACGATGGAACAAACTATGTATCGGAAGTCCTAAATGTTGTATTGACAGGTTCTCAAGTGACTTTGGGAATGGCTCAAGATGAAAACGGATGGGTCACATTCCCAACTCCACCAACAATCGATGCGGATGATCTATTCACATTTGATCTATCCGGACTTGCTGATAAGACAGACGTAGTCTTTGTTATTGAAGCCAATGACAGAATCGATTCAACTGGAACAACCGGATCAAATTTGGCAGACAGAGTAATTGTTTTAGCTGTTAGAATTATCGTTTCTGAGTAGTTCTCTCCATTATATTTGTTTTGGACTAGGGACTTCGGTCCCTAGTCAATTAATGCAAATTTGTTATGTTACTATATAAGTTTGCGTTAATTGACTATATTGGTTTAAGACAATTTTTTCAATTTTAGGAGTGGTGAAGGATGATGAAAAAGGTCTATCTTGCATTTTTGATATCCCTAGTAATGTTTGTGATTTTGGGATGTTCAGATTCGGTAAGCATCGGGTATTCTGATGTATACGATGCCAGTGGAATAAATACGGAGAAAACTTTGAGAACGGCTGGAAGTTGGACAAAAACAGGGTTTGCGAACCATTTTCACGGTGGCGGCGATGCTGGCCCATTAATCATATTCGGCCTTGAAGGGCTAGTTCAATATGTCAGAACAACCGAAGAGTTCTATTTTCTTTTGGCAGAATCTATTGATCATCGAGATGATGGAACAACACTAGTAACAGTTCGGGAAAATGCAATGTGGAATAATGGGGATCCAGTTGTTGCTATCGATATTTTATCGTATTACGTATTAAATACTACGGACATGACAAGATATGTATATGATATGGAAGTAATCGACACAAACCAAAATGGCCAGCTAGATGACGACAAAGAGTTGCTAATTACTTGGAAATCTTGGCGCGAACCGACCGATTACGCCAAAACGATGTTAATGGCTCTAGACACAAAAAACGGCTCCGTACAATATAAGGAATTCAAAGTATACATTGATTATCTTATTGATCTTGTAGATGGTATTGAAACAGTAGTTACCGAGGAAAATGATTATGGTGAAACAAGATTCGGAAAAGTTTTAGGTGAAAAAGCACAATTGTTGTATGACAAATATAACGAATTTCGCGCCCACAGACCGGACCATTATATTAGTTCGGGAGCCTACATGCTTGAAAGTTACAATGAAAATCAAATGGTGTTAGTGAAAAATCCTTATTATTATAATTATGATCTTGTCAAATTTGAACGGCTTGAATTTCAACAATATTCGAACACAAATCAAGTTTATGCGGATTTGTCTGCTGGAAAACTTGATTATGTAGACGGACTATACACACCGGAGATTCTAGAATCGATTTTACATAGCAACGGTAATTTGGTTAGTTATAAATATTATGATCAAGGAACGGTAGGCATGTACTACGATTTAGAAAAAACTATTTGGGATGACATTCTTGTTAGGGAGGCATTTCAATATATTTTCGATCGGGAAGAAATCACTCAGGCCGGAAACGCTTATGCCATTACTTCTTGGAAACCAATGATGATAATGTCAAATGTAGAAGCTCGTCAATACTTGTCGGCAGACAATTATAATTTGATATCTGAATATTCATACAATCAAGAGTTAGCGACACAACTATTATTTTCAGCAGGGTGGTCAAAAACAGAAGGAAAATGGTATAATAATAATGGCGACTTGGTTGAATTGACAATCGGATTTCAAGATATTTTCACAAAACCCGCTCAAGCGGTTCAATCTCAACTAGAAAATTTCGGAATAACGGTTTCCTTAAAAAACGGTGGTGATTGGACGACTTGGTTTGGCAATGCAAGGCTTGAAAACAGCCCCTATGACTGCGTTGTTGCTTTTACAGAACTAAACACATATGGAACACATCCTGGCGGATCAATGAAACATTTTTTTGATACTTTGCAGGCATATATTCTCCATCTTGATATTGATGAAAACGGTACTGAAACAACAAATGACGATGAATTCAGTATCGAAGTAGATCTTTTAGATGGCTCCGGTACGGTCAGAATAGCTGACTTATATCGGAATATTTATACATATAACGATATTGATTTGGCTAAATATACAGCTGCAATAGTTGTAGGATTTTCCGAATACAACTATGGAATCCAATTTTACGAAAACATTGCCGGATCAATATTTGATGTAAGTCGTGTCGGGGGCTTACCATTAGCAAGTCGTTTTGCTGTTGATAGAAATATTTTGTATATTCCCGAACCGAACGATGATGATTTTGTAAGTGTTGCAAAAACAAATATTTTTTTCACTCAAGCCGGGCCATATGTAACAAATGAATTATTTCCCAGAGCTTAAATAAGGAATATATGTGATGAAAACCAAGCGTAAAAGTTTTGCAAATATCTTAAGAAATCTTTTTCGGTATTTCACAAAAATGATTTATAGATATCGATATGTGTGGAGGAGAATCGGATTGGCAGTGGTCACTCTGTTTCTCTCTACTTTTTTGATATTCATTTTGATACGTTTGATTCCCGGAAACATTGTCGACAGTTATGCGATAAAGTTGGTAGAACAAAGAAGAATTACTTTTGAAGAAGCGAGAAAACTTGCCGTTCAGATACTAGGTTATGATCCCACTGCCAATCCGTTCACACAGTTTTTTGCTTATTTGAAGTCGTTGTTCAGCGGGAATTTGGGACAATCCATGTCAAACCCTTTATTGAGTGTGAATGATGTCATAAAGAAGAATCTTCCGTGGACTCTATTTGTTTCAAGTCTTGCGCTCGCTCTGAGTTACTTTTTTGGTACGCTCTTCGGCTCAAAAAGCGCTTGGAAAAAGAAAGGATTAGTAAAAACCTCGATCAATGCATATACCATATTGGGTAGCTCGATTCCTGATTTTATTTTAGGGCTTTTACTGCTTTTTATTTTTTCGTTTAAGATTAAGATTTTCCCCGGGCAAGGAGCATATGATTCCACTTTTTCTACTCCTGGCTTGAATTTAAAATTCATTCTGGATTGTTTTTATCATGCAACACTTCCCGTTTTGGCCTATATGCTGATTCAGACAGCAAACTGGACATTAATGATGAGAGGCAGTTGCATCAACATCTTGGGATCGGACTATATTACGGCAGCTAATGCTAGAGGATTGCCTGAAAAAATCATTTTGAAGAAATATTTGCGAAAAAATGCAATCTTGCCTTTGATCACTTCTCTAGCAATTTCTTTCGCAGTATTATTCGGAGGATCCCCACTAATGGAAAGTATTTTCAATTATCCTGGAATTGGCCAGCAATTTTCGATATTTATAGTGGAAAAAGAATACTTCATGATAGTGGGAATTTTGTTTTTTACAAGTGCAATTATCATTTTTGTAAACTTGATCGCAGATTCGATCTATTCTTTGATAGATCCGCGTATTAGGAGGAATCAATGATGAGAGCAATCTTGAACAAAATAATAGTAATGCTTAAACGCTTGCTTTTTAGATTTTGGAATATGATATTTCGTTTCCTATCCCTGATGTACAAGAACAAGAAAAGCGCTATTGGATTTTCGGTACTAGTATTTTTCGTATTAATTGCATTTATAGGACCATATCTGTTCAAATACGATGGACTTACATCTGGAACTTTAAGATTTGTTGCCCCCTCTTCCGAGCATTGGTTTGGCACCGACTATTTAGGCAGAGATGTTTTGCAAATGCTGATTGACGGTACCAAAGGCATTTTATTAATTGCATTTTTTACAGGTATATTTACAGTGGCGATTGGTGTGATAATCGGTATTAGTTCAGCACTGATTGGAGGAGCATTTGATAAAGTTATTCAGCTGATTACTAATTTGCTTCTGACAATACCTAGTTTTCCAATCTTAATGATTCTTGCCACAATTATTACTATAAGAGATCCTTTGACTTTCTCGATTGTGCTCAGTGTTTGGAGCTGGCCAGCATTATCAAGGGCGGTAAGAGCACAGGTCTTATCGCTTAAGGAAAGCGACTTTATTCAAATTTGCCAAGTCATGAATATGAAAAAATCTCATATTATCTTTGCCGAGCTACTTCCAAACATGGCTGCTTACATACTAATCAATTTCATTATGATCATGCGTGGAGCGATTACCGGAAGCGTAGGAATTATGATGTTGGGAGTTGCTGCACTTGAACCTTCAAATTGGGGGGCAATGATATTTGATATAATGAATCAAGGTGCATTCTATGTTTCGACTGCGTATGCATATGTTCTATCGCCGATTTTCACGATTATATTGTTTCAGTTTGGAATCATATTACTATCCAACGGACTGGATGAAACCTTCAATCCAAGACTTCAGGTAAATTAAGGTGATGGCATGAAAAATATCGTGGAAATTAATAACATATCAGTTGATTATCTTTTAAAAAAATATTCTATCCGTGCGGTAAACAAAGTCTCTTTAAATATAGTAGAAGGGAAAATAACAGCTTTAGTCGGAGAAAGCGGGTCAGGCAAAACTACATTGGCAAACACTTTGCTGAAAAATCTTTCCGACCCAGGGAAGCTGGAAGAAGGAGAAATCCTCTATTTTGGAAACGAAAATATTGTTGTAATTAATCAACTCTTTGGAAATAATTTGCAAAAATTTCGCTGGGCAGAAATATCAATGGTTTTTCAAGGAGCTCAAAATGCTTTGAACCCATTGATGACGATTTTCGAACAATTTTATGAAACATTGCTTGTCCATAGGCCGAAAATCAATAAGGATGAAGCCAAAAAAATATCAACACATTATTTAAATTTAGTGAATTTGGATCCTGAAAAGGTGTTTTCAGCCTATCCTCATGAGTTAAGCGGAGGAATGAAACAAAGGGTAATGATAGCTTTTAGTCTGTTGTTGGAACCGAAATTGATTATTTTGGACGAGCCTACTACTGCGTTAGACGTTATTGTTCAAGATTATATTTTCAAATTACTAAAAAAAATCAATGTCGATTTACGGATTTCCATGCTCTTATTAACGCATGACATTTCTGTTGTTTCAAAATACGCCGATTTTGTCGCTGTAATGTACGGAAGTAAAATGATGGAATACGGAACAGTCAAGGATGTATTTACCATGCAATTGCATCCTTATACAAAAGGACTGATTAATGCCACTCCAAGCCTTGGAAAAGACATTTCCCTGATGAAAACAATCCCTGGTAGTCCAGCAAATCTGATGTTCCTTCCCAGTGGATGTGTTTTCAATCCCCGATGTGAAAAGGCGTGGGATTTATGCAAATCTCATGAGCCAGGATATTATAAATACCCCGATGAAACTCATGTGATAAGATGTCATCTATATTCTGAGGGGGGGAAATGATGAGTGAACTGATTAGATTGGAAAACATCTGTATGAACTTTACCAAATCTGGAAGCATTTTTCAAAACGAAAAAAGCGTTAAAGTTCTTAAAAACATCAACCTCAATATTTCCGAGAGTGACATTACGGTTTTTGTCGGGGAGTCCGGATGTGGAAAAACAACGCTAGGAAAAATCGTCGTTGGGTTATTGAGACCTACTAGCGGGAAAGTATATTTTCAAAATGCAGATATAAACAAAATCACTGTTTCAAAAAAAGAGTATAAAAATAATGTTCAGTTTGTTCAACAGGACTCCTATGCAGCTTTGAATCCCATCAGAACGATTTATCAGTCGCTTTTTGCGCCAATAAAGAATAAGTATAAAACAATAAAAAAGTCGGAAATCGATAATAAAATTATCGAACTGATGGATTTGGTGGGACTTAATCCGGCAGAACAATTTACGGATAAGTTTCCTCATCAGTTGAGCGGTGGTCAGCGTCAAAGAATATGTCTTGCCAGAGCAGTATCGCTTGATCCAAAACTGATCGTCGCAGATGAACCGGTATCGATGATTGACGTATCCTTGCGGCTTTCAATTCTTGACATAATGAAAGAGTTAAATGAAAGATTCAACATTTCTTTCATTTACATTACGCATGATTTGGCAACCGCCAATTATTTTGCTAATGGTGGTAAAATGTGCGTTATGTACCTCGGCGAAATTGTTGAACAGGGGAGTGTTAAAGATATCCTGTCTGCGCCATTTCACCCATATACTCGAGCTTTGATCGCTGCCGTTCCTACAATTGATTTCGATAAAGATCAAATCAACAACGAGATTCCGCTAAAAACCATGGAACTTGCTGATTTAACCAATAGAACAGAAGGGTGTTCTTTCTTCAGCCGATGCTTATATTCTAAAAAGAAATGTACATTTCCAATAGATTATGTTCAGATTGGAAAAACAAAAGTGTTATGCTGCAATTTGGAAGAGGTACCTCATGAAGAAACTTAGGAATGCTTTTGTTTTCCGCTTTGCTGTTGCCATGTTGGTGTTTTGCGTGATATTATTAATTATCGTTGATCTCGGGACACCTGAATTCTATATTTTGCTTGTCAGCGTCGGAATTAATTTAATAATCGCAATCCTTAGCGGCAGAAAAGTTAAAGTTGATGGAGATGATGGACATGATGAAAAATAACTATTTTAAGAAATTATCGTTAGGGTTGATACTTTCAATTTTATTAACGTTGAATATAACGCAAAGGATCGAGGCGGAAGACGTGTCAGGACCAGTAATTCCAACAACGGAATATTCATTAGATTTGATTGTTGCTGACATAGTCATTTTACCTTCGGATTATGCTGTGGATCCAACAGGATTGATAGATTCTACCGCTGGGATTAATAGAGCTATTCAAGATTGTTATGACGCTGGTGGAGGTACTGTTTTTCTTCCAACAGGCAAGTATCGAGTCACATCAAATATTACTGTTTTGCCTTTTACTACTTTGTATGGTGATTATAATGATCCGGATTCTTTAACGTTTAATGGCGATTATGGAACCATGATTTATGCAGATGTTGAAACTTTGGATGCTAATTTTCCTTCACTTTTTACTATAGGAGGTTCTGCAGGAGTAATCGGGATCACAATTTATTATCCTTATCAAACAATGACAAATGTGAAACCTTATCCCTATACCTTTGAAATACCTAGTTTTGCAAGTTCCAGGGGACATTCTGATCATATGGCATCGACAATCAAGGATGTCACGATGATAAATTCTTACCGAGGAATTGCTGCAAGTATAACAACGAATGGATCGCTTCCTTCTGCAGCCAATGAAATGATCCACCTTGAAAACATCAAGGGAACGATACTTTATAAAGGATTTGAGTTATATAATTCATCAGAGTATGGAGTTGTAAGAGATATTACAATTAATAATAATTACTGGTCTACAGCTGCGAGCTATCTTATGCCTGCCGATAAAACTGTTATTGACTCTTTTACCTCAACATATAGTATTGGCATGCAGATCGGAGATTTAGAGTGGGTTGTATTCTCGAATATCGATATTCAGGATTATCGTATTGGTATTTGGATTTATGATGGTCTAAGAAGGCTGATCCCTGGTCAACCAGAAATTTATTTTATCGGTCAGTTTTATAATCTCTTGATACAAAATACGCAGACAGCGATGCGGATAGATAATCTATATCCTAACTTTGGCATCAATATTGCGAACAGTTACATATCGGGAAGTGATTATTCTATTAGGAGAACAGATTCGACAACCTCGGCAGTAAATATAGTGGGGACTGATCTCATTGGAGATATATCAGGAGACAATATTTATTTAAGCGGAGCTGAAGCTCAATTTGATTCATTAACTTTTGATCAAGAAAGATCTGAAGATATTTATACTATTGATGTACCGAGACGTTTATATAACGTAATTGATTTCTACGCTGATTTGACAGGTACTTTTGACAGTTCTCAAGCAATTCAAAATGCGCTTGATCAAGCACATACCAATGGTGGAGGCATTGTATATTTACCTTCAGGTTATTATAAGGTATGTAATAGTCTTATTGTTTATGAAAATACGCAATTAAGAGGTTCTTCAAGCGTTAATCCAAGAGATGAAATTGGTTTAAGTTTAGGAACTATAATTTTTGCGGATTATGGATATACTCTCGATGAATATGACGCACAATTCAATCAAGCATTAATCACTATTTCGGGCGATCATTCTGGAGTAAAAGGAATTCGCTTTGAATACATCAACAATTGCCCGAACTATTTAACTGGTACGGTCAGGTTGCATTCATATACAGTCCGTGCTACCGGTAATTACAATTATGTAGTCAATGTCAGTTTAGCAGGTAGCGCCTACGGAATCGAGTATTTAGGCACGGAAGATTCATATCTTGATAGCCCATTTGTTCAAGGAATTAACGGGACGTTCTATCGCAAAGGAATCAACTTGAAATATACCAGTGATGCTTACCTGGATGAAATTTTATCTAACGCTTCTGTTGTCTCTAGACAAGGGTTTGGCACACTATTTCCTACATATTATGGATTTTCTTGGCCAACCGATGTCAATGGCGGATTGACAAAAGTTTATGATAATATAACTCGTCCAAATTCATATTTTTTTAGTGTTGCCGATTCTGAAGCAGTAATAATCAAAAATTCCTTCACATTTGCCTCAAACACATTTCTCTCTGCGGAAAACAGTGATTTAGTGGTCGTAAATTCATCAGGTGATAATTTATATCCGCAAGGTTATCTTTTTAGACTCAATAATTCAACGCTTGAAGGCGTGAATATTATGAGATATTCAGGAAGATCTTATCTGGCCGAAAATTCAACTATTACCATATATAATCGTCTGAGTCTGTTAAATAACACGGAGAACGACCTAGTAAACAATTCTATTTCTACTGATGAATTAATAACAGTGGTAGTTAAAAGCGTCAATAATTTACCTGGTATTTATAATTATGATTCATCGCTAGATCCGGAAATGCAATATCCGATAATTGAAGATAATGACGATGATGGCAATATCGATAATGGCTCAGGTGGATCTGGGTTACTCGTGTTTTACATCATTGACGGAATTATTCTTGTACTTGCTACTGGATCAATTTTTCTGTTAAGGAGAAAAAAAAGAGTATGAATTTAGAAACGCTTATTCAAATTAAAGACAAAGATTCATCGTATAATGCAAAAAGATTGGTAAGCCAAATTCTCTTTGCGTCTGAATTATCAAGCCATGCAAATAATGACGCTTTTTCGTCTGTTATTGATAAAGCGATTTCTTTGCTCTGTGATGCATATAAGAATTCAAAATGCGTGTCAAATGCATTAAGAAGTCATATCGAAAAACTGTTTGTGCCTTATATTGAACTTGCAAAAGCTGTTAAAGTTCATTGTGTCGCCCATGCACACCGTAACCCGTTATAGTAGACTGTCGGTCTTATGTATGTCGCTATGAAGCGTTATGAAATGATTACATAAATTTGAATAAAAAGATGAATGATAGAAGCGATTTCTATCATTTTTTTATGGTTTTTATCAAAATGTCCAAAAGTAGATTTTTTATACACCATTACATTTTTAAATTATCGGTGTTATAATATATTTATAAATATTAAAATCGATTCTGTGGAGGGAAAAAATGAGAAAAATGTCATTCAGTTATAGCTCTCAACCTATCATGACAATTAATAACAGTTGTAGAAAAAACAAGATAATATTGAACCCTAAATTTCAAAGGGGTTATATTTGGAAAAATGAGTTTAGAGACGAACTTATTGTTTCAATTCTATATAACTATCCGATAGGTAATATCATTTTGTCGAAAAGTGAAGAACTACTTGAGGTGGTGGATGGTCAGCAAAGGCTAAAGACTATTATCTATTTTATTGGTGATGGTACAGATTCTTATGTTATTCGAACTAAAAGCAGTGTCCTGAAATTAAAAAAAATTCTTAATGAATATTTATCTGAGTATAAGAACATATTAAGTGACATCGAAGTTGAAGACTTTAAAAGAGTATTATCTAAGAACTCTATTGCATATATCGATTTACCCTCAACTGTTAGAGATGATTTTATGTCATATAATTTAAACATTACAACATTATCCAATACTGATAAAAAGACTGTAGTAGAATATTTTAAGTATGTACAAAATCAAGAGACTCTAAAAGCTGGAGAAATAATCAATTCTATTTACATATATAATTATGAATTGAATAATTTGATTTCTAGCGTAAATGATAAAGAATTACTTTTGGATTCATTAGGTTTTTCAGACAAACGTAACGAATTTGATAAGCATTTCATCAATGTAATCGGTGTTTTAAATAATAAAATTCCCTTGAATGCACAATCAAAATATATAGTTGATTTTGCTGAGAAGTATACTGAAGAATTTGAAAACGACAATGTGAAGAGATTAGTTAATAATCTTAATAGTTTGTCTTCTGCATTTAGAAATAATGACACAGAATTAAAATTAAAAATTAATACACGTTCTTTAAAAATATTACTTTCTTATTTTTCATTCTATGATTTCTCTGAAACTACCGCAAACTCGATATTAGAAACTTTGAAATTGGTGGAAACTAAATTGAAGAATAAAGATGAAGAAGTTAGAGAGAAAATAGCTTTTATTCAAGAAAGATCAAGAAAATTTGATGAGTTAAAAAAATCTGCTACTAATCTACAAATCTTAATGGATGCAGGGCATGATAATGAATAAGAATATTCTTACAGATAATCAATTGAAAATGAAGTTAGTCAATTACAAATTTGATTTTTCAAGTGATGAATTTGGCGAACTTAAAAAACTCGGCTTTTATCATGTGTTTAATTCTTTTGTAGAAAATAATGTTAGAAATAATGGCCAAAATAAAAAGTTGATTGACTACTTGAAATTATACAAATTGGATTTTGATTTGCGAGCACTTTTGTTTCCGATGATCTTAAGTTTAGAAAGTATTTTTAAACAGAGACTAAATGATACTATCACTGAAGAAATAATTTTGAATAATAGTACTTCACCACATTACAATGAAGTTGTAAAATTATGTATAAAATCTAAAAGCAATGTCAATGTAAAACAGACTTTGTTTAGAAGTTGCTCTCATAAAAATCAAATTGTCTCGCATTTTTTTGATAATCACAATGATATTCCAATTTGGGCTTATTTTGAATTGTTGGATCTTGGACAATTTTTGTCTATAATTGAAAACTGTACTGACAAGGATGATACTCCAAGAGGAGTTGACAAAATTAAAGAAAAATTTTCTTTGAATTGTAATTTTAAGAGAAGTGATGGCGGGCAATTCACTCAAAATCAGAAGTCAGAATATATTTACCAATCACTTCGTTTGATTTATTTAGTAAGAAATAATATAGCTCACAATCAACCCGTTATAGATGGTAGATACAAAAATAATGGATATGATATAAAGCATGGTAAATTGATATCGATGATTGCTGATTTATTGAGCACCATAAATCCCACGTATGCCATTCCCCCAACTCTAACCTATGATTTTAATACAATAACAGATGCTGTGACAATTATATACTTGCTTTATGTATTTACATTTGGCAAGGACAACATAAGTGACAGATGTAAGGTTTTTATTAATGATGAGATTATGTTAAATAATTCTAGTTTAAATAATAAAATACACTCAAAGATATTCGGGTTGGATAATATTGATAAAGCAAATTTAATGCTAAGTATATAACTCTTTACAAAGATTTATTAATTTGATATAATATATATGCGAATGAGGTGTGTTATCTTCGGACCACATCTAAAAAAAATGATGATACATTTTCCGGACCACTATGTGGTTCGGTTTTATTTATCCAAATTAGCTATTGTCTAAAAATTACACTTGATTTTAGATGCTTTTTGAGCAATATATATAGTAACCAAGAAAAAGGAGACTATATATTATGTTCAAAGCGTACAATCCTCATCCAAAAGGAATCAAGACAAGTGATTGTGTTGTTCGTGCAATTGCTACAGCAACCTCTACAGATTACTTAGAATGCCGTAAAGAATTAAACCGCAAGAAAAAAGAACTTGGTTATCCAAATTACAAGGACACCAAGTTCTTATATGATTATTTCAAGGGTTATCCAAGACTGATCTTTAAACCAGTTAAAGGTGAACCTCGAATCAAAGGTACCGACTTTACTATGTTACATCCAAAAGGAACCTACATCTTAAAGATGGCAGGGCATGTAGTTGCCTGCATCGATGGAGTTATCCTAGATACTTGGGATTGCAGCTATCGTTCTGTTTATACGGCTTGGGAGATCAAACAAGAATAATTCTCCATGTAATTGTTAGATTGCTTTTACCATTTGTTTTATAAGAACCTTCATGCAGTGGCTCTCGAGTCACTGCATTTTTCATTGTTTCCAAATTAAGTTCTTTTCCTGAAATGTTGATTAGTGATACATAATTCTCTTTATCTACAATCACAAACTTTTCAAATATCTGAGTCACCTTTTTAGAATCAAGTTCTTTTATCGGATAAGATTGTTGCTTGATAGCTTTCTTAATGGATTCTAGTGAATCCAAAACATCTTGGATATTCAGATACTCATCTTCAATAGAAGTATATTTCATACTCTCCTGAATTATGATATCCTCTAGTTCAAATAGAAGTGCACGATCCTTTGAATCCTTTTGACTTTTTCGTTCTAACTGATAATATTGTCTCATGTAATCATTTAAAAGTTCCTCTTGCTTTTCTAATCTTTGTTCAATAGATTGTTTGCTTAAAAGTTCATTCACTTGCTTGTCAAATCTTTGCTCCAAAGCGCTAAATTTCGAGCCTAAGGCATTGAGTGACTTGAGTAGCACTTTGGATACGTGTCTCACATAAAAACGGGGGAAGTGGGGATTACGGAAATAGTCGTTTTCTAGTAGATCATATTTCGGATCATTGATATATTTCTTTTTTCGATACAAATAGGCTTTATGGATAAAGGAATAGACAAAACGCTTGTATTCACTATGATTTGATTCAGCAGGTTTATCGTTTATTCTTTTCGCAGTTTCGATGATCTCCTGTACTTTGTTAAAGGTAACCTCATCTATAATTGTTTCATGATGATTACTGATGATGTATTTTGGACGCTCACCTTCATTGATGACGGATTGCTTTTCAAATCCCTCAGTTTTGACATATCTTTTTCCATATGTGATTTTACCAATGTATTTTTCATCTCGTAAAATATTCGTTATTTGGCTTCCGGTGTAAAATGGTTTTCCAATGCTTGTTGTAAAATTGTTGGAATTTAAATAATCTAGCATTTCTTTATTGGATTTCCCATCTAGCTTCATTTGATATATCGTTCTTACAGCTTCAGCTTCTGATTCATTAATCGCATATTTCTTGTCCTTATCCAAAACATAACCAAACGTTTTGAATGCTTTAACTTGTCCGTTTTTTGCTCTGCTTTGACTACCCCATCTGATGTTTGATGACATTTGCTGAGACTCCGCTTCAGCCATTCCTGCAATCATTGTAAGAATCATATCAATGCTTGTATCAAGAGAAGAGATGTTTTCCTTTTCAAAGAAGAACTCAACACCTAGTTTTCTCGTTTCCTGGAGGACTTTTAGGGCATCGAGGGTATTTCTAGCGAACCTAGATAAAGACTTGACTAAGACCAAATCTACTTGTCCTGCATGTATTTTTTTAAGGAGAGCCTGCAACCCATCTCGTTTGATCATGGAAGTCCCACTTTTCCCATGATCATAGTAAATGCCTGCGAAGATGTAATCAGGATTAAAAATAATCTCTTTTGCATAATGCTTGACCTGTAAGTCAAGTGAGGACTCTTGAAGTTCGTTTTTTGTCGAGACACGTGCATATGCAGCGACACGTTTAATTTTATATTTTTGTTCTCTTGCTTTTGAAGATTCAATAACTTTAATGTTTTTCATGTTTTACTACCTCGTAATAGAAATTTTGTTTTGATAAAGTGTCGATATAAACACCCTTAACAATGGGTTTATATTTTTTGATGGCATCCATTTGTTGATGCAAATCATCAATGATTGAAAACGTATCGTCGATGACATAGCGAACATAGTTCTTGCCCATAACAAGAAGCATTCCAAAGAAGCTTTTGATGATGTGCAAGTCTTCATAGTTTGAATCAATAAAGTTCTTTAATGCATAGAAACGTCTACGCATCAAAAGCTCTCTATTCACATCATTTTTTAAGTTTTCGATATCTGTTTCACATTGATTTAAATCTTGTTCTAGTTGACTATAGATTTCATCATATTTTTCATCAGACATGCCAGAGCGGATTTTGCTTCTGACATGTCTTTTTAATTCATTAGCGATATCAATATTTTTTTCTCTTAATAACTTTAAGGGTTCATGAGAATTGATTGTTTCAAGTGACTTTTCCATATAAGCTAGAATGGATGCTTGCATCTCTTTGGTTTCTGTCAGTTGTTTAATGACGTATAAGGTCGCTCTTTCAAGAAGAGGTTCGTGAATAGAATGATTATCGCAGTTATCCGGATTGTTTCTTGAGGTGTGGCATTTAAGCATGCTCTTTTTGAAGATTGTTCCAGAATTGTGCATTTTAGAATTATACATGCGTTTGCATTTACTACAGTAGACTAATCCCTTAATCGGTTTTTGTGCTAAGTGTTTAAATCGTTCTTTATTGTCATTGGACAAGATGATATCTCTCGCATGAATCATGGTTTGGACAATATCAAAGGTTTCCCTGTCGATAATCGCTTCATGACTATCTTTGATATAGTATTTGGTTGCGTGTCCATCATTCTTAACAGATACATGCGATAAATAATCTATGGTTACTGTTTTTTGAAGAAGAAGATCACCTACATATTTTTCGTTTTTCAAAATATCTTTTACTGTATCTGAATACCAGGTCACGACACCTCGGCCATTATTAAACTCATGTTCAATCAGATGCTTCGCAAGTGTTGTGATGCCCATGCCATTTAAATATTGTTGAAAGATGTACCTGACGGTTTTTGCTTGTTCCTCGTCAATCACGAGTTCTCCGAATTCATTCTTATCATAGCCTAGGAAATGTCTTGTTCCCATGAGCAACTCTCCTTGGGCAAACCGTTTTCTGATTCCCCATTTGGTGTTTTCGCTGATGTTTCTGGACTCTTCTTGAGCGATTGAAGACATAATGGTTAAAATGAAATCAATTTTGGGATCCAGGCTACTCATGTTTTCCTTCTCAAAATAGATTTCTACATTGATGGTTCTCATTTCTTTGATGACGGTTAAGATGTCTACTGTATTTCTTGCAAAGCGTGAGATGGATTTGGTGATGATTAAATCGATATGTTGATCTCTTGCTGCTTCAAGCATGCTTAACATGCCCGCTCTTTTTTTCATACTTGTTCCTGAGATACCTTCATCACAGAACATGCCAGCAAAATCCCACTCGGGATTTTCATTGATTCTGTTGGTAAATTCAGTGATTTGAGCTTGATAACTATTGAGCTGATCTGTTTCATCTGTGGAAACACGTGCATAAGCAGCAACTCGCTTTTTTAATTTGATCTCATTAGTTTTCTTATCTTTGAGTTTTGGCATTGGTTCGATAATTTCGACTATACTTTTCATTTGGTGAAGACCTCCTTGTTTGTTAGTGTGTATATTACCTCTAACAACAAAATTATCAAGTCCTTTGGCCTAGATAAAGACTAAAGGGTCAAGATAAACAAAAAACGGAATATATCTCCCACTTAAGAGAGAGCATGTCCCGTTTTTTGATCTTCACCACATATAGTATAACAAAGAAATAATATTCTTAAAATCATCTATAGGTGGTAAATATTATTTTATTTTAGTATTGTCAGTAACAACCTTGATAACGACACCTTCGATCATGTCTGTAAATTTGCGGAATGAGGCATGTCTGATGGTTGTTCCATCATAATACATAACATATTTTCCTTGTGAAATATCAGTGATTAATCTGGCTCTAGTGACAAATTCCTTTTCTTCTTCACGTTTTGCTTTAAGTGCAGGATTAAGGTCATCTTCCTCTTTGAATGCATATCCATAATCAGGATGTGAACTTCTTTGGACTCGGATGGAATACATTCTTTCTTTTTTTGTCACTTCAATTGGGGAATCCTTTTTCTTTTGAATAAGCAATCTAGTTAATCTTGGCAAGTTTAGTGTCAAGTCGTCTTCAACAAGTAAGTAATATATATATGTATATTTTTGAAGATTGAGATCTTCATAGAAATCATAGTATATAGACTTTTCAGGAATTGAAAATTTGGCTTCATGAGCCACATAAGAATATAATGTTGTAGCAATAGGATAGATCTTTTCAACCAAATTACGATCATCAAATAAGAGATGAATATCACACTCATATAGCTTCATCAGAAGCAATAAATAAGTGACTGGAGCAGCTCTTTTTCCTTGTTCGTAGTTTCTAATTGAAGATAGACTAAAGTGTTCTTTAATTGCTTCGTGTAGATCTTCTTGCGATTTTCCCGCACTTTCTCTTATGTTGGCGCCAATTCGTGGGTAATCCATATTCGTTTACCTCCTCTAGATGGTAAGGATATAGAATATTATATCTTAAGAATGAAATATTTCCACCATTTATTTACAAAGGTTGCACCCAAATAATCACATATGTAATTGAGATTCGAAATCCTTGTTTTCATGAGTGTGCATTAATTACTGCCTAAAACCTAAAAAAGTGGGGTAGAAAATAGGAAACGGATGTACTTTGAATGGAAAACGAGGACAAAAGAAAGGATAAATACACTCTGGTTTTAATTGCACCCAAATATCGCCATTTGTAATAAAATAAACAAAATAAAACAATTCATTTTGTAAGATTATTATCGAGATATAATAGGGTCAAGCACAAATATCACTTGAGCTTAGCTGGTTGGAATCATCCAATCAAATCACTTAAACTATATCGATACTTCACCGTCATGATCTTCACCAAAAGACATGTCCCGTTTGGAGTGTCACATACCGTTTCAGAGTCGTGTTTGGCTATGTTTATATATAGACAACGATGGATTTGATATGGCGTAATAGATCCCAATCACTATAATCAAGTTGATGAAAATCAACTTTTTGTGTTTATCCATACCTTAAAAATGCGCATATTTTTCGGTTATTTTAGTACAAAGTAAAGTAAAGATTTAAAGTAAAAAGATTAATAGATTAAGAAAGGATAAAAGGGCTTTGCCCTGGTGAAATTATTAGAGCTTATTTATTTAACTTCAGAAACAAAAACAAAACCACTTTAGAACAATTCGCAGAGAAGATTGGAATCAGCAGGAATTATTATGATTGCTTGGAAAAAGGTGTCAAAGGAAAGAAACTGACATTAGCTACAGCATCGAAGCTTGCAAGTGTGTTAAATATCACTTTAGATGATTTACATAGTCTAGAAAAAACATTTCTAAAGGAAAGTCATCATGATTAAAGATCATCCATTAGAAGCTTGTGTCAATCTTTATTGTGAAAACCTCGATATTAAAAAAGGCAGTATTCGTACTTATAGACAACTACTAAATCGTTATGTCTATTATTTGAAGCGTCATAATATCAAATATGCAAAGCGATCTGATATTATCGATTATCGTGAAAGCATGTGGGATGAAGGATTAAGAGCCAATACGATTCAAAAACAGATTGTTGTAATCCGTAGTTTCTATTTGTGGGTAAAACTCAATCAAAAGATCTACAACTTGGAAGATGCATACCAGTTCAATATTGCTGAAGGGATCAAAGGAGCAAAGATTGAAAGTAACTACAAGAAAGAACCCTTAAATATCGATCAGGCAAGAAGACTGATTAAAGTGGCTAAAAAAAGCCTTACAAGTACAACTGGTTATCGTAACTACGCAATTATCTTATTGATGATAGTTACTGGAGTTAGAACGATTGAAGTCGTAAGAGCAAGAAAAGCTGATCTGTCTAAGGCTTATAAGTATTCGATTCTTTATATCCAGGGAAAAGGAAAAGATGGTTCAGATACTTTTGTTAAATTACCTTTAGAGGTCACAGATGGGATCAATGACTACTTAAATCGCAGACAAGATAATTCCAGGTATTTATTTGTAACTCATGGGAACAGTTCATCTTGCCAGCAATTATCAACAGATACCATCAGAAAAGCGATCACTGCGATCATGAAAGAAGCAGGTATTCATAATCCAAAACAAACCGTCCATTCATTACGTCATACGACAGCGTATTTGAACTTACAGAGTGGTGGAACCCTAGAAGCAACTCAACAGTTGTTAAGACATAAAAACATCGAAACAACGTTGATTTATGCCCATAACATCAATCGAATCAATGATGATTCAGAATTTAGGATCAGTGATTATTTATTTGAAAAAAAGGAGGACAAAGAGTGAACAAAGAAGATATCACTTATTACAGTGTTAAAGAAGTAGCACATAATTTACAAGTAACCCAAAGAACTATTTATAACTATGTATCTACTGGATTATTAAAAGGCGTTAAAATTGCTAGTAAATGGCGATTCTCAAAACAACATATCGATGATTTCATTTTGAAACTATCTGAAGTGGAGCATCCACGATATGTCAAGTAACAATCTAGGACTTGATTATTTTAGTGTCGATGTCAATATCTTAAGTGATGCAAAGATCATTAAATTGATTCATCGTTATGGTTCCTTAGGATTTACAACTTATATGATCTTACTAACTAAAATCTATATGGAAGGATACTATTTAGAAAATAGTCTTAATGATTTAGTTTATATGCTCTTAGCTCATATCCCTGGGAAGTACGTCAGTGGTAAAAACAAGCTCCAAGAAATCATTTTGTATCTAGCTCATCTTGATTTACTAGATAAAGAGTTATTTACACAAAATGTCATCACATCCAAAGGCATCCAGGAAAGATTCTTACTAGCGACCAAAAAGCGAAAGACACAAGATTTATCCAAATATTGGTTATTAGATCAACTAGAAGAACTGGTTGAAGATAAAGAAGATTTACCAGTAGAAGAACAGGTAAACGTAAAGCCTAATAAAAAAGAACGTATTCGAAATAGAAGGGTGAAAGATATAGAGGAACAAGCACCTAAAAAGCATTATCTAACAAGTTGTTTAATTGAATATCGGTATATCCAGGAGTATTCTCTAGATATTTATAAGTATAATGACTTGTTTGAAGAATTAAGCAGAGCTTATGATGGAGATCTGCTATATCAAGCTGTGAGATATCTATGTAACTATTCATCAAGATCAAATACAAAAATCGATGATAAATTTAACTTCTTTGAATCATCGATTAAAAAGAATTTAATAGCATTAACAAAAGAGACTCCAAGTAATTCTGTCATGGATATGTTTAACAAGTTGTTTAAAGACAATTCTTGATTCCAGCAAATGGATGTGAGTGTGCACTCAAACAAACAATTTTTCAGCATAATGACATATTTAGAGTAACCATTGTATGTGTGTTTTGTTGAAATGGCAAAACTAAAAGAAAAATTGAACTTACAAAAAAGACGTAAAAAAGGGGTTAACTATTCAATAACTTCAGTTCTTACTAAGGAATTAATTTCAACTGGTTAACAATTACAGTTTCTAATGAAAAAATTTAATAAAGTTATTGAATCATATAAAGATAACAAAGGAGCAAAGAAAATGATGTTTTACTGCGCAGAAGAAGCGTTAAAGACACTTGGAAAAGATCATAAGATTACCAATAATATTTACAATATTGACATCTATTCGTGGCAAGTCATTCAGGTTCAAAATCCAGAAGACATTTTTCTGATATTTTTAAACGATAACAGTGGCATTGTATTCATCTTGTATTACAATGATGAATCAAAAATCGATATTAATAGAAGTGTTCTAAAAGAAGCCATTTTTCAGATTATGAAAGATATGCACTATCCTTTGGAGTTAATTTCTTTATATCTTAATCAGCCATGGGAAGTGCATGTGTCTAGTAGGTATAGGTACGAGCATATGGAAGCTATGTCTGACATGCTAGCAAAATTCAAAGAAGAATTCATTTCAAATATTGATCGTGAACTATTGATACAAAGAAAGATTTCTTTCATTCTGAACAATAGACATATAGATAATTGGAATGGTTATTATGAGTATAGAAGAGCTTGCAAGATCATGGAGGATAAAATAAAGAAGTGTTACAAGGAACAGTAGATAGCTGGTAAGCTTATTACTTGGCATGAACACGCGCGCACGCGCAAGACTTTAGAGTTAGAGTGAAAGCTTTAACTCTGTTTTTATACCCCCCCCCATGGCTCAATTAAGACGTTCAAGGGGTACCGTACGGTAGGGCAATTAAAATACGCAGGCCCATATTTTTGAAAATCTTAAAAATGTATTTCTAATTTTCATTCGATTTTAGAACAAAAGTCAGTTATGTCCTTGTAAAATGAAGTTCATTATTATATAATAAAATTATTCAATTAACGAACAATGGAAGGTGAGTCTATTGAGTAACAACTCTTTTTTCAAGCCAACACCCCTGTATAAGGAATTTATGATATTAGATTTAATTGAAAAAGATTCAAAAATCACTCAAAGAGTTATGAGTGATTATTTAAGTGTATCAGTTTCTATGATTAATGCATACTTAGATTCATATGAAGAAAAAGGCTATTTAAAAAGAATATATTTATCAATCAAAACCGTCGAATACCATATTACTAGAAAAGGAATTGAAAGAAAGAAAGTTTTGAATATTTGGTATCTTGAATCATCACATGCAATCTATACTCAAGCTAAAGACAATATCGTTAAATTTTTAGACCAAATTATTATTAAAGGCTATAAGAAGATATTGTTTTATGGAGCAGGAGAAGTAGCTGAAATCATGCTTCAAGTTATAAATGATAATAAACAAATTCCTCTCGAAGTTATTGGAGTCATAGATGATGATATTAATAAAAGAAGTCAATTGATTGTCAATAAACCTATTATCAGTCTTGATGATATTTCACATTATGAGCATGATGCTATATTAATATCTAGCTATTCCCATAATTCTAAAATTTATGGAAAATTAGTATCTAGGCAATACAATATCAAGAAAATTATCCAATTTTTCAAAATTTAGTTAATATTTTTGATTTATTGCTATTAATTCATACTAATAAGGAGAACAATCAATGAATTATTTATTTGTAGTTGCACATCCTGATGATGAGGTCTTAGGAGCTGGAGCAACAATATTTAAACTTATTAAAAATGGAGACTTTGTGACTATTTGCATGTTATCTGGATCTGTTTCAGCACGTCAGAAGCGCCCCTTAGATGAAGAATTAGCATGCGATATTGACAAAGCTCTAAAAATGATTGGTGTTTCTCATCTGATTAAAGGTGATTTTCCCAATATTGAATTTAATACTGTACCACATTTAAAATTGGTTCAATTTGTTGAAAAAGCAATAGTAGATTCGGATGCTGATATTGTTTTCACACATCATCCTTCTGATTTGAATAATGATCACTTACACACATCTCTAGCCTGTCAGGCTGCAGTTAGATTGTTTCAAAGAAACCACAAAATTAATAAAATTAGAGAATTTTATTTTATGGAGATTTCTTCATCAACAGATTGGTCGCTGAATAGATCATTAAACCAATTTGCACCAAACACATACATCCAAATTGGGGTTGAAGGTCTAGCAAAAAAAATACAAGCAATATCTCAATATAGAAATGTCATGAGAGAATATCCCCATCCTAGGAGTGAAGAAGCAATTAGAGCACTTGCTATTTATAGAGGATCACAAAGCGGCCTACAGTATGCTGAAGTTTTTGAGTGTGTGTTTCGAAATATTGAATAGATGAAAGGGTGAAAGTAATGCAAATTAAAACGATAACTGTGATAGGTGCAAACGGAGTAATGGGAAGTAATATTTCTGGAATCTTTGCATCATTTGGTAATGTCAAAGTTTATATGGTTAGTCGTACTAAAGAAAAATCTATTAAGGCTATAGAAAAAGTAGTTAAGTCTGTAAAAGCTGATAGTGTAAGATTAAACTTAATTCCACAAGATTATTCCACACTTGAAGTGTGCATTAAAGAGTCAGATTTAGTATTTGAAAGTACTGCTGAAGATTTTGAAGTCAAACGACAAATCAATACTATGATAGCTCAATATGCAACTCCCGAAACATTAATATGTACAGGAACCTCGGGGTTATCAGTCACAAATCTTGCTGAGGTATTTCCATCTGAAATGAGGGCGAACTATATGGGAATGCATTTCTATAATCCTCCATACAGTATGATATTATGCGAAATAATACCTAGTAAATATACAGACATGAAATTATTTGGAGAAGTCAAGAAATACCTAGAAAAAGAATTGTTTCGAACCGTTGTAATTGTGAAGGATTCCCCTGCATTTCTAGGAAACAGAATAGGATTCCATTTCATAAATGAAGCGCTCATTTGGGCTGAAAAGTATAAATTCAATGGTGGCATCGATTATATTGACTCCATTCTAGGACAGTTCAGCGGCAGAAGTATGGCTCCTCTAATAACTTCCGATTTTGTTGGTTTGGATGTCCATAAAGCTATAGTAGATAATATTTTAAAGAACACAAATGACTACTCAAATGACTCATTTGTTCTACCTGAATTCGCTATAGATCTTATTAAAAATGGCAGATTGGGTAGAAAGACTCGAGGTGGACTATATAAACAAGAACTTCATGAAAATGGGTCCAAAAGATATATGGTGTATGACATTGTTTCATCAGAATATAGAGATGTTATGGTGTATCAATTTCCATTTGCTGAATCTATGAAACTATCGTTATCTATTGGTGACTATGATTTAGCAATAAAGACATTGATTACAAATCAATCAATCGAAGCTAATATTTGTTTGAATTTTTTACTTAAATATGTAATATACTCAGTCACTACATCACTTGAAGTTGGATTTGATGTTAATGCTGCTGATGATGTTATGGCTACAGGGTTTAATTGGTGTCCACCAATGGCGATTGTTGATGCCTTTTCAGGAAAAGAGAGCTTTAGGAAACTTGCAAATTCGCGTTTGAGTTCAGAGTATCTTGAAAAAATTGACCTTGATGCAATTATAGATAAAGTAGTTGGATCAAAATACGATTATAGACGTTATTTCAAAGCGAAAAAATAAGAGGTGCAAAATGGGTAAAGTATACATTTTAGGTGGTGCTCAAACTGATTTTGAGCGAAATTGGACCAAAGAGGGAAAAAATGTCATTGCATTATTAAAGGAAGCTATTGATGATGGATTAAAAGATGCGAATTTATCATATTCAGATATTGAAAGATTGAATCAAGATAATAAAGTAGCATGTTTTGTTGGCAATTTTATTGCAGAATCTTATATATCTCAAGGTCATTTAGGTGCTTTATTAACTGAAGTAAATCCTGCGTTTTTTGGTGTTCCTTCAGCAAGATACGAAGCTGCATGTGCATCAAGTTCTGCAGCACTAGACGCTGCAATTACAAAGGTTAAGATTGAGGAATATGATCTAGCTATAGTAGTTGGATGGGAATTAATGAAAACAGTTGATACAAAAGTTTGTGGTGATATATTGGGTAGAGCCGCATATTACGAAAAAGAAGCAAAAGATATTGAATTTCCTTTCCCTAAATTATTTGGAAGATTAGCTGATGAAATACTAAAAAAATATGGTACAGATACCAAAAGGTTTTATGGTGCATTAGCAAATATATCAGTCAAAAATTACAACAATGCCAAAAGAAATCCTCTTTCTCAAACCAGAAAGTGGTTTATGAACTATGAACAAGCAATAAGTAGAGGTACCATTACCAACCCATTAGTAGGTGGGTCGTTAGCTGTATCTGATTGTTCTCAAATTACTGATGGTGCTGTAGTAGTGGTTTTAGCTTCAGAAAAATATATTAAGAGAAATTTAATAGAAAAAGCACCAATCGTTAAAGGATATGGACATCGCGTAGCTCCAATGACATTTGATAAGAAGATTGAAGAAAGTGCAAATAATAACTATATTCTTCCCTGGACCCGTCAATGTATTCTGGATGCATATAGAAGAGCCAACTTATCTGTTGATGATATGGACTTCTTTGAAACACATGATTGTTTTACTTCAAGTGAATATATTGCTATTTCTGCATTTGGAATAACTGAACCTGGTAAAGAATATGAAGCAATTGAGAACGGAATAACATTATTTAATAGAGAAAAACCTATGAATCCAAGTGGTGGACTTATTGGTTCAGGACATCCTGTTGGAGCTACTGGGACTAGAATGTTTTTAGACCTATATAAACAAGTCACAGGAAAAGCAGGAAATTATCAAGTTAAGAACCACAATAATGGAATTATGCTAAATATTGGTGGCACAGCTACTACCAATTATTGCTTTATTATTGGAAAGGAGGATGCACATGATAAAGTTTTTTGAGATTTGTGTGAACAAGTATTCTGCTGAACATACCTTTAATGTTTTTTGGCCAGCATCAATAGACAACCCAAAAGATAATGCTGTCATGTTTATTACTGAAGGAAATATGAATAAAGTATCTAACTTTAGTAAAGCTAGCAATTGTTTAGTGTATTGGCCGAATAATATCGAAATTCCAGAAGCAATCATTAATTCACATGTATTTATGAAATGCAACAACCCACATTTGGAATTCTGTAGATTTTTTCATACAAATACAATAACAAATAAACCATTGCTATGTGAATATCGTATTTTGAATGGTGCATTTATTTCAGTTCACGCAAAAATAGGATCTAACACAGTATTATTTCCTGGAGTATATATTGATTCGAATGTTGTTATTGGAGATAGTGTATTTATAGGCTCTGGGACCAAGATATTGGGAAATGTTAGAATAGGTGATAATGTTGTAATTAGAGAGAATACTGTCATAGGAGCTGATGGATTAACTACTGACCGTGATGAAAATGGAAAGGCAATATCAATGCCACAGTTTGGGGGTATTATTATTGAAAATAATGTTGAAATTGGAGCAAACACTGTAATAGCTCGAGCAGCTATTGATAATACTATTATTCAATCCGGCAGTAAAATTGACAACTGTTGTTTTATTTCACATAATGTAAATATAGGCGAAGACACATTCATAGTCGGTGAAACAATTATGTTTGGGAGTTCATCAACTGGAAAGCAAGTTTATATTTCTGGTAATTCTACAATTCGAAATGGGATACATATTGGCGATAGAGCTGTTATTGGAATGGGATCAGTTGTTACAAAATCCGTTCAGGATGGTTGCACTGTGATGGGAAATCCAGCAAAGGAACACCAATAAAGAATGGTGGAGAAAATGGGACAAAACAATAAAACGAAATTATATATAATTTTTAAACGACTTTGTGATTTTTCTTTTGCAGTTATTCTCTTTTTTCTTCTTTTACCTGTAATTATCTTCGCATCAATCTGGGTGAAAATGGATTCAAAAGGTCCTATTTTATTTAAACAAAAACGTCTTGGAAAAAATCAATGTGTATTTACTATTTATAAATTTCGCACTATGAAAATTGAAACTGAAAAAGATGGCAGACCTCTATTAGATAAACAAAGAGTGACGCTTTCTGGAAAAATATTGAGAAAAACAAGCATAGATGAACTTCCACAATTATTGAATATTATAAAAGGCGAAATGAGTTTTATTGGTCCTCGCCCTTTTCCAACAATTGACATGGACACATATTCAAGTGAGCAGATGATTCGATTTGAAGTTTTACCGGGAATCACAAGTTGGACAGCCATTCATGGTCGAAACACACTAACAATCCAAGAAAAGTATAACTATGAAATTGCCTATGTGAAAAATATAGGGTTAAAACGTGATCTTGAAATTTTTTTTAAAACCATAATTTTAGTTATTTCTTGCAAAGACGTCGAGGATAGAGTGAATCCGCCGAGAATCGGAGCTGATTTGCTAGACGATGATCCCAAAAATACTGAAAATTAAACTTTAAAAATTTAATTTATCGCCAAAAATTTGATTCTTTTATGAAAAAATTTATGTATACATTGTTTTCTAATATTAATATCTTATATCTGTGAAATGCCTTTTCAAAAAATCATTAAACTAACTGGAGAAAAAAATATGAAAATTCTTTTACTTAATCCCCCATATTTAGACAAATATTCTAAAAGTTCTCGAAGCCCAGGAGTAGCAAAAAGCGGAACTATTTACTTTCCTCTATGGTTATCCTATGCAGCTGGTGTTCTTGACAAAGAAGGACATGAAATTAAAATTATAGATGCTCCTGCAAAATGTATGAATCGAGAAGAAACATTAAATGAAACTGAAAAATTCGCTCCGAAATTGATAGTCATTGATACTTCTACGCCAAGTATAAATAGTGATTTACTTTTTGCACGTTTGATTAAAGAAAAAATCTCTGGATGTAAAATTTGTTTGGTTGGAACTCATGTTTCTGCTTGTGTAGATGAAATCTTACCATCGAATGATTTTGTAGATTTTATTGCTCGGCATGAATATGATTATACACTTAGAGAATTGGCTGAAAAAATTGACCAACCTGAATTATTTAGTGGAATAAAAGGAATTAGTTATGTTTTAGATGGGGTTCTTGTGAACAATCCAGACCGAGAATACATTCAAAATTTAGATGAATTACCATTTGTAAGTCAAGTCTATAAAAAGCATCTTGATATCAAAGACTATTTTTATGCACATGTTGGTTATCCAACCATTTCATTTTTCGCTAGCAGAGGGTGTCCTTCAAAATGTATCTTTTGTGTGTATTCTCAGGTAATGTTCGGGAAAAAATTCAGAAAACGTAGTGCGAAGAACATTTTTGATGAATTCATTTATATCACAGAAAATTTCCCAGAAGTTAAGGAAATTTTAATTGATGATGATAACTTTGCCGTCGACCAAAAAAATGTCAAGGATTTTTGCAATTTGATTATTGAAAACAAAGTTCCTTTGAAATGGACCGTTCAAGTTCGCGTTACTTTAAAATATGAAACAATGGTCTTAATGAAAAAGGCTGGATGTAAACTAGTAGTGGCTGGTTTTGAAAGTGGAAACCAACAAATTCTTGATAATATGCATAAAGGAATAACCTTGGAACAATCAAAAAAGTTTGATCAATCTGCAAGAAAAGCAAAATTGAGAGTTCATGGTTGTTTTATGGTTGGGAATCCTGGAGAAACAAAAGAAACTATGATGGAAACACTTAATTTTTCGAAAAAATTAAAGCTAGATACTGTTCAATTTTTCCCACTTATGGTGTACCCTGGTACTGAAGCATATAATTGGGCACAATCAAACAATTTTATTACTGTAAAAGATTATTCGGAATGGTTAAAAAAAGATGGAATGCACAATTCTATTCTCACCACAGATAGTTTGACTGGCGAAGAAATGGTCGATTTTTGTAATTATGCGAGAAAAAAATTTTACTTGCGTCCCAAGTACCTTTTTATGAAATTAGGTCAAGTATTAACAAACAAAGAAGATGCACGTAGAACCATAAAAGCTTTTCGGACTTTTAGAAAATACCTCTTTAAAAAAAACCTATACAAAAAGTAAATAAACATTATCGGATTCACAAAAACAACACTAAAATGTAAAACCAAATGGAGGACGATTTATGAAACTGGCTTTATATATAATAATAGGACTTGTATTTTTTCTCCCAATATATACATACTTTCTCTATCCTTTAATTTTGAAAATATTAAACATTTTTATCCATAAAAGATATAGAAGAGATGATTCATTTCAGCCATCTGTCTCAATTCTGATAGCGGCATACAACGAAGAAAAAGTTATAGCAGAAAAAATTAGAAATCTCTGTATTTCAGATTATCCTGAAAATAAAATCGAATTTTTGATTGGATCTGATGGCTCATCAGATAGAACCGTTCAAATTGCAAATAAGTTCTCCCAAATTAAAAATTTAAAGGTTTTTGACCTTCCTAGGGGTGGTAAGGTAAATGTTCTGAATTTTCTGTTAAAAAGAGCAACAAGTGAAATTCTGGTTTTTTCTGATGCAAACACAATGTTTGATCCTCAAGCAATAAAAAAGCTAGTTCGGAATTTCGCAGATCAAAGGATTGGTTGTGTAAGTGGTCAAGTACGATTAAATCTAAATGCTGATTCTGGACAAGGTGCAAAATCTGAAAGTGCCTATTGGAAGTACGAAAATTTAATAAAAACATTGGAATCAAAAACAGGGCGACTTTCAGGTGCAAATGGTGCAATATATGCTATTCGGAATGGACTGATGAACCAAATTCGAAAGGGAATTATAAATGATGATTTTTATGTATCGACATTAGTTCTTCAATTAGGTTTTGATGTTATTCTTGATAAAGACGCAATTGCATATGAAGAACCCAATGATGATTTTAAAAGCCAATTTAAGCGACATGTTCGAGATGGATCTGGACACTATCAAGCAATTGGTGTTTTTTGGAAAATGCTTTTTCCTAGAAAGGGTTGTTTTGTGTATGTTTCACATCGAGTTATTAAATGGATTGTACCCTTCGCAATGATTATCGCCTTTTTCACAAACGGAATATTGGCAATTAATAATATATATTTCACAATTTTAGCTGGGATTCAAATGTTCTCTTATCTATTTCTTTTGTTTTATCACTTTTATTCGAGAAAAGGACAATCAATAAAAGGAATTAACCTTGTATACTATTTTGTTTCGGTAAATCTAGCTCTATTTGTTGGTTTCACTCGTTTTTTATTTAAAAAACAACAAGCAACTTGGGAGACGCAAAGGTGAATAAAAATGGAAAAATGAAGAGCAATTCTACGAATACCAAAAGAAAAATGGTTTTAGCAATTTCGTCATCAATTGGCGGTGGTGCTCAAAAACTACTTTTGGATATTACCCCATACTTTCAAGAAAGATTTGATTTACTTATTATTTGTCCTGAAGGGTATCTAGCACAAAAACTCGTTGAAAGTGGTTTTAAACCAATAATAATGGATGTAAATATTCGTAATATGAGAAAAATGAAAAAAATAATTGAATCCTGGAGTGAAGGTGAAAGTTGTGTAGTAAATTCGTATCTATTTGGGACATCTTTTTATGCATGCTATTCTTTTAGGCATACAGCAAATATTAAAGTGGTATCTTTGCTTCTAAATCCTATTATTAGAGATGGAATGTCATGGCCAAAGAAAGTTTGTTATAAGTTTGTAGCTCAGTATATAGGAAAAAAGTCAGCTCGTATTGTTGTGGGATCACCTGAATTGGAACAAGAGGTATTTAAATTTGCAAAGAAAAAAGTTTTTTATCTTGAAAATAGGGTGCCGAATATTGTCAAAGAAAAAAACAATTTTTATCATGGTAACTCAGGTGCAACTCTAAAGATATGCTTTGCTGGAAGAATGGTTGAACAAAAACGTCCGGATATACTTGTGAAAACTGCACGTTTATTTAAGTTGTCAGGTATCAATGTAAAATTTTATATGGCTGGAGAAGGTTCTTTAAAAAAGGAAATAAGAAATTTCGTTGATGAAAATGATCTTTCTAATACTGTTGAGTTTATTGGTTTTGTTGATAATATCTATGATTTTTTGGGAAAAATGGACATTCTTGCTTGCACTTCGGAGTTCGAAAATACTCCACTCATCATTTTGAATGCAATGAATGCTAGTCTGCCAGTGGTTGCAGGAAATGTTCCGGGAATACCTCATTTGATACATAATGATGACGATGGATTGATTACTGATGAATATTCTCCTGAAGGGTTTTATCGAGCAATTCTCAAAATTATTAATTCAACGACACTATGTGAAACTATGGGTAGAAATGCTTATAAGAAAGCAGTAACAAATTATTCTTACAAAGAATTCGTGAATAAATTTTATAAGATTGTTAATGAGTGTTTTGTATAGAAAATCTAATTACTTATGGAGAAATGTTGATATGAATCCAATAAAAAATGCATTGGTAATCGGAGGTAATGGATTACTTGGATATGGAATGGTAAAACAATTGGCTATTCAATGCTGGAACGTTCGTAGTTTTGATCTAGCTGAAATCGATAAAAAGAAGCAAATCGAAAATGTTGAATATGTGACTGGAGATTTGTACGATTCAAATGTTCTTGCTTCAGCGTTAAGTAAAATTGATATAGTATTTTATTTTATATCAAGTACTATTCCTAAAACAAATGATTTGTATCTAGATAATGAAATATCAAAAACGTTATCTACCTTAGATTACGTCTTGAAAATGATGACGAATTTCAATGTCAAAAATTTTGTTTTTCCATCATCTGGTGGTGCTGTATATGGCGATATTGAGCAAGGTTATGCTGTGGAAAATATGCTAGTACATCCTAAAACTGCATATGGAGCAGGTAAAATACTGAGTGAACAGATTTTAAATTTCTATTATATGAAACACGGTATAAATTCTTGTATCTTTAGGATTGGGAATGTATATGGATCTCCGCTTTATCGTAGAGGACAGCAATGTGCTATAGATATCTTTATTCAAAATGCTTTAGAAGAACTGCCTGTGACAATTTGGGGTTCAGCAGAAAGCGTGATAAGGGACTATATTTTTTTAGATGATGTAACTGAGGCTGTTGTCATGGTTTCAGGGAGTTTTAAAGAGGGTGTAAACATATACAATGTTGGTACAGGAGTTGGAGTTAATTTGAAAGAAGTTATTCGATTAATCAATAAATATGTGGAAAAACCATTGCTTACTACTCACGATATTAAAACAAGCAGTGGAGTTGATCGAATCATACTTGACACGAGCAAAATAATGAATGAGTTTATGTGGAGACCAGCACATGATTTGGAAAATGGTATAAAAGATACTGTTCTTTTAAAAAAACTATTATTACTGAATATTAAGGAATGATAATATGAATTGTTGTGTAACAACAGAGAATGAACAAAAAATACAAGTGTTGCTGTCAACATACAACGGTGAAATATATATTCGTGAACAACTAGACAGCATATTGAATCAAAAAGGGGTTTCAGTGCACATTATTATTCGTGATGATGGCTCAACTGATAATACAATATGTATCATAAAAGAATATAGAAAAAAATATGGTGATAGTGTCATCCATATTATAGAAGGGAATAATTTGGGTTTTGCCCAAAGTTATTATGAACTTGTGAAATTTTCTGGTGATTATAACTATTTTTCTTTTTGTGATCAAGATGATGTTTGGGATAACGATAAATTACTGATTGGCATTGAGAATTTAAAAAAAATCAAATGTCAAGAAACTCCTAATACATATTTTTGTAATTGTCAACTAGTTGACGAAAAATTGAATCCCCTAGGTAAAATGTATGAAAATCTTCAACTAACCAATAGAAAAATTGGGAGTCTACTTGAAAATAGAGCAGCTGGATGCACAATGATTTTTAACAAAATCGCTAGAAATATGTTTTTGAGAGGTAATTTCGATAAAATTCTTTATCATGATCATTGGATTTTTGTTATTTGTTCATACTTGGGTACAGTTATTTACGATAATAATACTCATATTTTATATCGACAACATAGTAATAACCAAATTGGCAGTAAACCAACATTTAAAAAAATATGGAATCAAAGAAAAAAACAACTCAAGAGAAAAAACTATCATCCGAGGGAATATATGGCACAAGAACTATTGAATAATTTCAAAAGTAAATTTAATGATGATGAAATCCTGCTTTTAGCAATTTTTGCAGAATATAGAACTAATACTCTAAGCAAATTGAAAATGCTGTTAAACCGAAATATTAAAATGTCATCAGCAAAAAAATACTTTTGGTTCGTAATCCATGTGCTTATTGGGAACGTTTAATTATGAAAAACAAATTTGCGATTGAAGTTTTTTATACTAATTTTTACTTGCACAGCGCAGGAACTGAAAAATACATATTGGAACAGATTTCCGAACTAAACCGAAAAGATATAGATATTGTTGGCTTATTTCCTTTAAAAAAAGAAAGTCTGGGTATTAATCTATGGGGAATGATTATAAATGAAGAATTAGTGGATGTTTTGACAACGGAACAGATAATAAGAATTTTGACATTTTGGAATTCTAAAGGGAAAATTCTAACAGGTTTTTTCATTCATCACTTAATGAATATTGATCTTAATTCATTATTTGCGATAATCAATTCTTTGTATGAATGCAATATAATAGTGTATCTTCATGATTTTTATACAGCTTGTTTGCAATATAATCTATTAAAAAATGGAAAAGAATATTGTGGTAATGCTATACTTGAAAAAAATAAATGCAGTTCATGTAGCTTCTTTGAAAAATCTATAGAGCATAAATCTCTGATTTTGTCTTTTCTATTAAAAATAAATATTAGTCATTTGTTTTTTATTGCACCATCAAAATTTATGGCTGATACTTGGATTCAAGCATTTCCACAATTTTCAGATAGACTTTCAGTTATTGGCCATCTTAAATTCGTAGGAGAGTATTTTGAAAACATGAATCCTATAGATTTGCTCAGTCCATTGAAAGTTGCTTTTGTGGGTAATCAAAGTTACAATAAAGGATGGGAGTTTTGGATTCAAGCTGTTGACACTTTAGAATTTGAAACACATAATTATCGTTTCTACTATTTTGGTCATAGTACACATAAGATGAAACATATTCAAGATGTCGAAGTTTCTGTTCAAAAAGATGGACCTACAGCTATGGTAGATGCGATACGTAAAAATGGCGTTGATGTTGTTGTACTTAATTCGATCCAACCTGAAACATATAGTTTTACATATTATGAATCTTTAGCTTCAAATGCATTCATTATCACCAACGAAAGTAGCGGAAATATCTCTATTCAAGTTCGCACAAATCTGAATGGAATAGTAATGCGATCACCTGACGATTTAATTGAAATTTTTGAGAAAGAATCAAACTTGCGGAGCGCACTAAACGAGTATCGAAGTAGAAAGAGATTCGGACCTCTAATGTTTGAACCAGACTTAGGCTATACTAAATACTTAAATTGTAATTCTCAATCCTGGATTAAACCTTTAATTATTCATAAACATTCTAATAGTATTCTTATGAGATTTATTACAAAATTACTTTATAATGCTCGGTATAAAAATATGGGTCAAAAGTTTAAATATAGAAGCATCATAAGGAGGGTGCATGACTAACACAAAAGTTACATTTAAAATTGTATATTCAATATTAATTGCCATGTTACCCATTTTATCAATATATCGTGACCCACTTAATATTGCTGAATGGGGGACGATTTTGCTACTTTTGTTTTCACCATATATATTATTAAAATGCTGGAATTATCGTAGCAAAATAGGAAAGAAAGGATACATTTATTTAGTAGTCTTTTTGATAGATGCTGCGGCAAGTATTTATATATGGGGAAAGTATACTAATAATTACTCTAGCACTGCGTCATTGGCACTTCTCATAATGGCTTATATACTTATTATTAATTTATATGGAGGTTTAGGCCGAGTTTTCGACTATACTATTGCAGCTAGAGCCGTTCAAATTGTATCGCTTTTTAACGCTACATTGATTATAATACAAGCACTTTTACATTATCTTTTTAACTCTTATGCTAATATAGTGGTTACTTCTTGGCTTGTCTCTGATGCTGAACATTATAAAACATATTTGTATTCTGGAATTACAAATGGTTCATTTAGACCAGCCGGTTTTTTCCTTGAACCTTCTCACTTTGCTCTTTTTGCTATTGTTGCTTTAGTTACGCTGCTGTTTTCTCCAAATAAAGTACATGGTTATTTAGCGAAATCTCTTTTTATTATATTTGGTATTGTTTTGTCTACTTCAGGTATAGGAATTAGTATGGCATTTACTATTTTATTGTTAAGTTTATTTAGAAATAATAAACTTAGTATTAAGAAAGTTACAAAGATTTTTTTCGGAATTTTTGGATTAGCATTGATAATATTTGTTGTCTCTCAATTTGACGTTATAAAATTTGCAGTAGATCGAGTTTTTACTGGAGACATAAGAACAAGTGCAGTTTATCCTCGCATCTATAATATGTTATTTTTCTTTGATGCTCCCATGAATATTCAATTATTAGGAAATGGATTTTTAACTTTCCCTGTATCGTATTATTCATACTATAATGGTGCAATAAAATTGTTATATGGTCAAGGATATATAGGAATGGCAATACTGTTGTTATTTCTTATAGTTAGATACAGAAATAGTATTGGTGCAGGAAAATTATTAATTTTTTGTTTTGCTGTTTTATTCGTGGCTGCTGAAATGTATAGTACTATTTATTTGTGTTTTTATTTGATGTTTATTTGTTCATTAGATGCTGGCTATGTTAACCACTTTTTTAGTCAACGAATACTAGTTAATGAGGGAATGTGTAAGGAGAATAGTAAAGGAGGTAATATCATATGAAAGTTGGAATTATTACTTTTCATTTTGCTCATAATAGTGGAGCTGTTTTACAATGTTGGGCATTGCAGCAAAAATTGATTGAAATGGGATTTGAACCAGAGGTAATTGATTATCAACCTAATTACCATAAAGGCCGTTATGCAATTATCAGAAATCCATTTTTGTTTGTACACAATAATTGGTTAATATCCACTGAAAAAACTCCAAAAAAATTCATAACGTCTCTTAGCATATTTATAAAAACGATTCTTGGTAATCGAAAGTTCTCATCTCGGAAAAAACAGCAATACAAATTTAGAGATTTTTTGATTAATTATTTACACTTATCTCCTGAAATGTTAAGTATGAATGATTCAATTCCATTAAATTATGATGCGATAATTTGTGGAAGTGATCAAATATGGAACATTAATTTGACTAAAGGTTCCTTTGATACACATTATTTCGCAAAAACACAGGGGTTTAAGGGAATAAAAATAGCATATGCAGCAAGTGTGGGGGAACTCAATATTTCAAAGCATGCCCATGAATTAACTATTCTTTTGCATGACTTTATAAATATCTCAACGCGTGAGGAGAAGTCAGCTTTGCAGTTATCAAATATTTTACACCGAACAGTTGCAACCGTTCCCGATCCTACTGTTTTAATTGATCGGAATCAGTATAATAAATTCATAGAGAGTAAATCACCAGAAAAGCCATATATATTAGTGTACTCATTAGAGAATTCATCATTGCTAAAGAATACTATAGAGTTCGTTGCTTCTAAAATGCAATTGGATGTTATAGATATGTCTCCAATCGCAGTTAAATTAGATACAAACCATATCCACGTTTCAGACATTGGTCCAAAGGACTTTTTAAGCTACATTTATCATGCAAGATATGTTATAACAAATTCATTTCATGGAACAGTTTTTTCTCATATTTTAGAGAAACCTATTAGCGTAGTTTCTCACACAACAAGGAATACAAGAATTGCAGATTTTCTTTCTGCTTGTGGTACTCTTGGAACCTTAATATATTCAGATGAAAATATTGCTGACAGTTTTTCTAATATCATAAATTATAAAGAAGTATCAAGCAAACTAAATATCTATCGTCAAACAGGTGAACAATTTCTTACAAATTCGCTGAAAAGCAAACAGAATAGGAGTGATTTTATATGAAAGGTATTATTTTAGCAGGAGGTTCAGGAACTCGTCTTTTTCCACTAACTATGGTTACTTCAAAGCAACTTCTTCCAGTGTATGACAAACCCATGATTTATTATCCGCTTTCTACACTTATGCTTGCAGGAATTTTGGATATTCTTATTATTTCTACTGCTACGGATTTACCAAATTTCGAATATCTTCTTGGTGATGGTAGCCAGTTTGGTATTAATTTATCTTATAAAGTTCAGCCTTCTCCTGATGGTCTTGCTCAGGCATTCCTTCTTGGAGAAAATTTTATCGGTGATAATTTATGCGCTATGATTTTGGGTGATAATATCTTTTATGGCAACGGTTTTACAAAAACTTTAAGAGAAGCTGTTAAGAACGCTGAAAATGGTCAAGCTACAGTCTTCGGCTACTATGTAAATGACCCTGAACGCTTTGGCATTGTTGAGTTTAATGAAAATGGTAAGGTTATCTCTGTAGAAGAAAAGCCTGCGCGTCCAAAGTCTAACTATTGCATCACAGGCCTCTATTTCTACGACAGACGAGTAGTGGATTTTGCTAAGAAAATAAAACCCTCAAGTCGAGGTGAACTTGAAATCACAGATCTTAACCGAATGTACCTTGAAGATGGAACCTTAAACGTTAAGATACTTGGCCGTGGTTACGCATGGCTTGATACTGGAACAATGGATAGTCTGGTTGAAGCTTCAGATTTTATAAAGATGGTTCAGACACGACAGGGAATTGTTATCTCCGCCCCTGAAGAAATAGCATTTATAAACGGTTGGATTTCAAAAGAAAAACTTCTTGAATCCGCAGCTCGTTATGTAAAATCTCCTTACGGTGCTTACTTAAAAAAAGTAGCCGAAGGACAAATCAGATATTGAAGGAGGCAGTATATGAATTTAATTATTACTGGAGGCGCCGGTTTTATTGGTTCGAACTTTATCTATCATATTCTTAAAAAATATCCAAAATATAGGATTATATGCTTGGATAGCTTAACCTATGCGGGTAACATGTCTACACTTCAAGGAGCATTACAAAATTCAAACTTTAAGTTTTACAATACGAATATATGTGATAGAAAGGCTATTTATAAAATTTTTGAAGAGGAAATCCCAGATGCAGTTATCAACTTTGCTGCGGAAAGTCATGTTGACCGATCCATTGAAGATCCTGGAATTTTTCTTCAAACAAACATAATTGGTACAGCTGTGATTATGGATGCTTGTCGACAATATGGAAATATTCGTTTCCATCAGATTTCTACTGATGAAGTTTATGGCGATCTTCCACTTGACAGACCTGATTTACTCTTTACTGAAGAAACTCCGATTCATACATCAAGTCCTTATTCTTCTTCAAAAGCAGGCGCAGATCTGCTGGTTCTTGCGTATAACCGCACTTTTGGTTTGCCTGTAACTATCAGTAGAAGTAGCAATAACTATGGACCATATCATTTTCCAGAAAAGTTAATTCCTTTAATGATTGCTAATGCATTGAATGATAAACCTCTTCCGGTTTATGGAACTGGTGAGAATATACGGGACTGGTTATATGTTGAGGATCACTGTAAGGCTATTGACCTAATACTACATAAAGGTAGGATTGGAGAAGTTTATAACGTTGGAGGTCACAATGAAATGAAGAATATTGACATTGTCAAGCAAGTTTGCAAAGCACTCGGAAAATCGGAAAGTCTTATTACTTATGTGCCGGATCGTAAAGGGCACGATATGCGTTATGCAATTGATCCAACCAAGATTCACATTGAGTTGGGTTGGTTGCCAGAGACTAAGTTTGATGATGGTATCAAAAAAACAATTGATTGGTATCTGAATAACAGAGATTGGTGGGAAACTATTATCAGTGGTGAATACCAGAATTATTACAAAAAGATGTATGGAAGTAAGTAAAACAAAAAAAGTCAGGTGATTAAAATGAGAGTATTAGTTACGGGTATAAAGGGACAACTTGGCTACGATGTTGTAAATGAATTGAATAAGCGTAAACATACTGCAATTGGGGTAGACATTGATGAAATGGATATTACTGATTCAAAATCAGTGGAATCTTTGATTACTGCATTAAATCCTGATGCAATTATTCATTGTGCTGCATGGACAGCTGTTGATGCAGCTGAAGATAATATTGATGAGTGTCGTCTTATAAATGCTTATGGTACGGAGAATATAGCTAAGTTATGTAAACAACTTAACTGTAAAATGGTTTACATTAGCACAGACTATGTCTTCGATGGGCAGGGAATTAGACCTTGGGAGCCTGATGATCCAGTTGAGAACCCTTTAAATGTTTACGGTCAAACAAAATATGAGGGTGAACAATTTGTTCAACATTACATAGACAAATATTTCATTGTTCGTATTGCATGGGCTTTTGGCATTAATGGGAAAAACTTCGTAAACACTATGCTGAACTTGACAAAGACAATCAAGCACATTAATGTCGTAAATGACCAGATTGGTACTCCTACTTATACTTATGATCTTGCTCGATTATTAGTTGACATGATTGAAACCGAGAAGTACGGAATATATCATGTAACGAATGAAGGAGGTTACATCTCATGGTATGATTTTGCTGTTGAGATATTTAAGCTTTCAAGAATCACTGATGTGACAGTTACACCAGTTAGTAGCGAGAATTACACAGTCAAAGCAAAGAGACCACGCAATAGTCGTTTATGTAAAGATAAACTTGAACAGAATGGTTTTAAGAGATTGCCAGTGTGGCAAGATGCTCTGCAAAGGTTTATTCGATCTTTACAGTAGTTATATCGATATAATGAGGTTTATGAATCTTTTCCAAAATATAGCTATCCGTTATGGATGTTATTAATTTGATGATAAAAGTAGTACAATGTTGGAATATGGAGAAGTTCTCTTTATCTACAAATTTACATTAACACTTGTGAGAATTATTTAATTTGTAAAAATGCAAATCCATAGTAGATTAAATAACTCCTTAAATTGTGGGAATTTACTATTTTTAGTTCACTATATCAAGTTGCAGGATTAAAATTCTAGTTGATTAAGATAGTTAATTGAAAATTGATTACTAAATAACTAATATGTTATGGTGTAGCAAGTTGTTTAATACGGCTGATTTCAGGAATTTAGTGCAAAGTATTATACCAAAATAACTGTATATATATCTTTCTCATCAAAAACTGGAATATATGTATGAATGTCATTCTATAAAATTGTTGTTAGAAAATTGAAAGTTTACCTATAAAATCTCACTGTCCCTACCTCTTGCAAGAATTTAAAAAAAATTATGCACTGAGATTAAGTTCTTAAAACTATCAATACATCTCATATTTGAGTTAATCAACTAATTTTAGAATTTTGTAATAATGATGAGTGTAATAATTTATATTAACAATTTTGTGCTCTGTTGTTTGATTAGATTAGATATGCATAAAAGCAAATTTAATTAACTAGGATAAATACGGTATAAACTATTTGACTAGAAAAAATGGGAACGCTATACTGAAATCACATGAACAAATGGAGGTCAACTATTGAAATTTAATCGGACAAAGCGTGCAGCCATTAACACTGCAAGTGGATTTTTATACAAAATAGTTAGCATATTGTTACCTTTTATTGTTCGGACAATAATTATTAAAACTTTGGGCGATAGTTATGTAGGTTTGAACAGCTTATTTACATCTATCCTTACTGTTTTAAGTATGGCAGAATTAGGCTTTGGTAGTGCAATTGTGTATTATATGTATAAACCTATTGCTGAAGATGACGTCCCACATATAAGTGCTTTGCTGAACTATTATCAAAAAATGTATAAAGTTATTGGAATAGTAATTCTTATTGCGGGTGCAATTGTCATACCATTTTTACCAGCATTAATAAAAAGCGATTTGCCTGCAGATATAAATTTGTATTTGCTATATTTGATTTATTTGTCGAATACAGTAATTGGGTACTTTCTTTTTGCCTATCGTACTTCTATATTTTTAGCTAATCAGCGAAATGACATTGTTTTCAATATTTCAACAGTGATTTCACTAGTGCAATACATATTACAGATAATTGTATTGTTAGTGTTTAGAAACTACTATTTGTATATTATAGTTTTTGCATTAACCGTGGTACCACAAAATATAGCCACTTATTTATTATCTAAAAAGCGTTATCCTAATTATGAATGCAAAGGGGAATTAACTCCAGAAGTCAAAAAAGATTTTCATAATAGAGTAATTGCTCTAATGGGACATAAGATTGGTGCAACTTTTATTGTGTCAATAGGCAGTATACTGATATCAGCATTATTAGGTTTAGTCGCTTTAGCAAAATATAGCAATTACTTTTATATTTACAGTTCAATAATTGCTATAACCAACATCATAATTCAAAGTTTGCTTCCTAGCATAGGAAATAAACTAATAACTGATTCAAAAGAAGAAGCATATTTTATCTTTACAAAGCTATCCTATATGTGGATTTGGTTAGTTGGGTGGTGTTCTATTTCTTTGTTGTATCTATATAACCCGTTTGTTAGAATTTGGCTTGGAGAGGAATACACATATCCATTTACTGTAGTTTCTGTGATAGTTTTGTACTACTTTGCTTGGCAATTTCGTTTGATGGGATTGACTTTTAAAGATGCTGCAGGTTTATGGAAAAAAGATTGGTATAAGCCCTATCTAGGCATGATAATAAATACAGTAGGTAGTTTTATATTGATTGTTGCATTACGAAATGTTATAGGAGTTCTTATACCAACAATTTTTGTAATGTTGGTAATCTACTTTCCAATAGAGGTGAAGATTTTATTCTCTAATGTTTTCCCAAAAACATATACATTAAAATATTTACGCCAGGTCGCTACTCTTATTTTGAATGTCGTTTTTATTGCTGCAATAATGTATCCAATTGTATCAAATATTAGAATGGATGGTATTTTAGGCTTTATATTGAAAGTTTTGATATGTGTGATTGTTCCAAATATATTGTTTGTTTTTATGACATTTAGAACGAAAGAATTTATATATTTTAAAAATAAGATAAGCTTATTGATGCGTGCAAGATAAGTATGAAAACATATTATTTGGAGGAAATGTAATTTATGCCTAAATTTAAAATAACAAAATCTCACATTGAAGGGCTTTGCATTATTGAACCTTTTATACATGGAGATTCACGCGGATACTTCGTGGAAACTTATAATCAAAATGAGATGTGCGAAGCTGGACTAGACACTACATTTGTGCAGGACAATCAGTCTATGTCATCCAATGGTGTTTTGCGTGGTCTTCACTTTCAAAAACTCTTTCCACAGGGAAAACTTGTGCGTGTCATCAAAGGCTCAGTTTTTGATGTTGCAGTGGATCTTCGCAATGGTTCCTCTACATATGCACAGTGGCATGGAGAGGAGCTCAGTGAATCAAATATGAAACAGCTTTACATTCCAGAAGGTTTTGCTCATGGCTTTCTGGTACTTTCTGATATAGCTGTGGTTTTCTACAAAGTAACAGATTTTTATCATCCTAATGATGAAGGTGGACTAATGTGGAACGATCCAGATATTAATATTAAATGGCCACTAGATGGAATTGACAATATCATACTAAGTGATAAAGATAAGATTAACCCGACACTTAAGGAATTTAATCCGAATTGGTTCTCTATCAAATAATAATATTATCATGTAAATGAAGTTCAATAAGAAATTTTATTAAGATACAATTATGCATTTTCTAAATAAAATATAACAGGAGGTAGCCGAATGCAGGTGAAGCAAAATGTAAATCTTAGAGAATATAGCACTTTTAGTATAGGAGGAATAGCTAAAAACTTCTATGTACCAGAGAACATTGATGATTTGATTCATGTGATAGAGATTGATCCTCAAGTTAAAATAATAGGGAATGGATCCAATATACTCATTAATGATAGAAAAGTATTTGAAAATGTTTGTTACATAAAAGAAGTCAACAATATAATTGAGCATTTAGGCAAAGGTAGATTTAGAGTTGGCGCTTCACTTACTTTACAAAAGCTGATTACGACAATTAATCAAATGGGTTATGGCGGTATAGAAAGTTTAATAACAGTCCCAGGATTGGTTGGTGGATCTATAGCAATGAATGCTGGATCTGGACAGGGTTCTGGAATTCACATGAATCATTTTATTGGTGACTATGTAGAAAAAGTTATAGCAATTTCAAATAACATTATTGTTACGTATAATCATAATGAGTGTAATTTTAGTTTCAGAAATTCTATTTTTAAAAATTCAAATTTAGTAATAATAGAAGTTATATTTTGTTTTGAAAAAGTTACTAAAACTCAAATATCTGAGTCAATAAAATGGAAAGTCGATATTGTGAAGAATTTTCAAGATCAAAAAATGCCGAGTTTGGGTTCTTTTTTTTCTGAATATAATTACCGACTAATGAAATTTTTAAGGTTTTTTTTCAATTTAATTTATAGAAATGGTGTTAATTTTTCTATTAATAACCCGGGATGGTTGTGCAATCGTGGAAAAGGTAAATTTAATCAAGCTATGGTTATTATTTTCGTATCGAGACTAAGTCATCGAATTCTTTTACGAAAATTCAAAGTTGAAATTGTAATCTGGAAATAGTTTAATTCGAAAAAAATGTTTTAATTTAGATATAATTGAATTTAGAAACTTAGGTTTAATAAGTCTAGTTTCATAAAACCAACATTTGAAGTCCATTAGTAAACGCAACCTTGTGTGTTGAAATATATGTGGTAAGAAAAGGGTATCCATTTCATAGTAACCGACAGTTGTAAATAGTGACTTTCATAACAACCGACAGTCCTATCTAAAGGGTTAAGGCATCGGAAAATTTTATTCAAAGTGAAGTCGATTTTTTGAGGATTTTCCCAATATTAAAAAAGTCCATTTCTTATCTAAAGGGTCAGGGCAAGTTGCTTAACTATGGCAATTTAAAGGATTCTCAGGAGCTTCATCAGTCGGCAGAAAAAAATATTATTGCTTTTTTTAATCAAATCATAGGGATATAAAAGAATCATCCTTATAGCACCGGTGAAGTGGCCGATAGTCTTCTTCAAGTGATTCATAATGATTATAAAATTCCAATCTCAATTGTTGTTCTCATCAAAGATGATCCAAAAATGCAAGGAATGATGATTGAAAACACTTTAATTTTAACAATTGATGAAATCTGTTTTTAGGAGCAAGATGAGATTTTGGTTTTCAGTTATTCTAATAACAATGAAAAATTACAGAAGTTATTTGCTTATAATCAACTATAAGCAAAAGAAATTCATTCGTTTTTTTCGATAATAAGTTCTAATCGTTTTTTTTACGGAATATCATATATGGGATTTGAATTTATCAAAAGGATAAGAAACCCCCCTTTTGCACAATCATATAAAATAAGTAAAATCATATTTTTGGGGAGGAGAACAAAATGTTATTTTATTTGAAAAAAGTATTGTCTTGTATTTTTGTTTGTACTTTAAGTTTGCTCATTTTCGCATGCCAAGTGCCAGCTGGACTTAATGGAACTAATGGCATCGATGGCGTGGCGGGGATTTCTCCGGAAATTTCTATTAATGAGGAAAGATATCGGGTAATAAATGGCGTCAAATCAGAATATCAGGCCATTGCTTCAACGCCTGCTCCGATAAAAAACGCTGTCTTTTTTGAATTGAATGGTGGAATCATGCCTGATGGATCGAGTAATATGCTAAATGTAGAAAATGGGTCAACGATTGTGCTTCCGATTCCAACAAAACCCCATTTTATTTTTTGTGGCTGGTTTTCTGGTCAAACAATTAATGATGCTCAATTTTCAAATATTACTCCAGTTTCAAGAGATATGGTTCTATATGCTAGATGGAAAAAAATTGGACCAAGTGTAACGTTTATTGACGACGATGGCTCAAGCGTTTTTCTTTCTACATGGAAACTGATTCTTGATGAAAAGAACATTAATATTGGTTTGGCGGTTATTACAGGGAGGGTTGGAACCACAAATAATCTTTCATTGTTTGAACTTACACAATTACAAGCGGAAGGAAATGAAATATATAGTCATACATATTCTCACCCTGCGGTCTATTTAGAGAGCACAACAGTCGAAATACTTGAACAGCAATACCAATTATCTCGGGAATGGCTATCTCTAAATAGATTAGGATTCATAAATATTTTGGTCTATCCAGGCGGCTTAGCAGAAAACAATCCGGAGTATGCAGAAAAGTTAACTATAACAAAACAGTATTTTGATTATGCGGTAACTATAAATTCAAAAAAATTTATAAACGTTTACCCATTTGATCCCTGGATGCTAGCACGGGTAAATGGTGACACATTATCTCTTGTTGAAATACAATACTTTATAGATTCTGCAATTTCACTTGATGGCTGGCTTATTATACTAACTCATTCAGTGAATATCAACTCAGTCAATCAAATCCAAAAATTAAAAGACGTAATTGATTATTGCTTTGAAAACCAAGTTCCTATCCTTCCATTAAGTGAGGCAATAACATATTATTCACCCGTACCGGAAGACTAATATATACGTATTAACAACAAATCTCATAAAGATCTTATGCGTCAAATGAAGTACACACTTCATAGTAAAGTACATTCAATGTAAACTCAACGTATATTCAACGTAGGTCAGTTTCATAGTAATTGACATTCCTAAGCGATTGGTTTCATAGTAACCTACAGTTGAAGTTCATCCCTCCTTTGTGGATAACTCAATTAAATCACTTCTTTTAAAAAATACCAAGCCAGACAGGATATCTTGCAATTAAATACAAAAAAACTAGAAGACTTTTTATCGTCTTCTAGAATCTTAATACATTAATTACCCCTTTTTTTATTCTGTCTTCGAAATGGGGCTCACTTCATGAGGGAGTTCTTTTTGTATCGATTTTATTGATTTTTAACTTGTTTGTCAAAAAATGATATATTATAAATGTGTAGAAGGAGGAATCACATATGCATACCTTTTCCGATTTGTATAAACGTATTGAAATCTCTACTAAAACAAAAGAAACCGACGAGATTCTCGATAAACTCAATTACGATCCTTTTCATTTGGAGTGCATTTTGAATCCGGAGTTGAAAATAACTGCCTGGAAGACTTTTTTTCCCAGTTGTGAAGCATCAGATCAGAATTTCGTCAACTGCCTTTTCAATCACTTGAAAAGAAATGAATCAGGAGATTTGGAACCAGTTCTTGTCAAAGAGACATGCATCCATTGTCTTAATGAAGAAAAACTCAGGAAACTACTGGCTTCAAAAGATGTCATGCAAGTACTGGAGGCTATCCATAAAGGCGACCGTCCAGTATATGCCCTGATTGCACCTGCTTTTTTAAGCCAGTTCGATGTCGTTACCGATGGACAGCTAAGATCTGCCTTCAAACAACTCGGTTTCAAGGGAGTTGTCGAAGTATCGCTCTTTGCGGACATACTTACATTAAAAGAAGCTTTAGACTTTGACAGAGAAATCCAGACTGAAGGGGATTATTTACTGACAAGTTGCTGCTGCCCGATGTGGATCCAGATGATTAGGAAAGTAAAGCCTGCTCTCTTATCGCATGTCCCAAAATCAATATCACCGATGATCGCGACGGGTCGTGTTGTCAAGAAAATCGTTCCCGATGCATACACCGTCTTTGTTGGACCATGCCTTGCCAAAAAAGCCGAAGCAAGAGAAGAAGACATCAAGGATGCAATCGATGTTGTCTTGACATTCCAGGAGGTAAAAGATCTCTTTGAGACCGCCAGGATCGATGCCTCACAGCTTTCTACTGATATCAGGGAACATTCCTCAACTGCTGGCAGGATCTATGCCGTGGCTTCGGGAGTCAGCCAAGCCGTGGATTTAACTCTTAAGAGACTTCTTCCCAATAAAACAATACAAGTCAAATCCGTTCATGCGAGCGGTGTTCCTCAATGCAAAAATCTGCTAAACAATCTTGAATCAGGATTGCTAAAGGCAAATTTTATTGAAGGCATGGGTTGTGTTGGCGGATGCGTTGGTGGGCCAAGGTCCTTGATTGACAAAGATCTTGCCAAAATGAAAGTCGAAGAGTATGCCAAAAAATCCTTGTATCCGACACCTCTAGACAATCCATATGTCATTGAAATGCTATATCGACTGAATATCAAATCGGTCGAAGAATTACTGGAAGATCATGTGATATTTTCACGTGAATTCTAAAATATTATTCATTTTTTAGATTGTAAAATAAAAATAACATTCAATTTGAAAGTTCTCAGACTGTAGACAAAACGACCTTAGTTGAGTAAACAAAAGGTCGTTTATTTTTATTTTAGTCATTTTTTGATCATATTGCGAATAAAAACGGTAAAGATGTGGATAGCTTAAATATTTCCTTAATGGTTTTGATAACGAATAAAGCCAATTTATTGATATTGGCCGCACTATATAGAATTTAAATGCAATCTTGATTTTTTTAGCACCATAACCAAGGTAAATCTTAGACGGTGACACATCTTGCTTTGAGTGAAGATCCCCTGCCGTTTCATGGGTTATGACAAGAATCCTCCATCCGACAAAAACAAAACAGGACAACACGCGAGAGGTACACGCGGAGGTCTGTTTTGTTTTTGTTGTAAAAAACTAAAAAGGGAATAAAGAGGATGGTCAAGAAAAAACACAATATTTGTTACTACTTTTGATCCATGACAAAGGCGGGTCAGCCTTTGATGGAGCCCGCGGTAAGGCCGGAGACAAAGTGTTTTTGCAAAAGCAGATACACAATGATGACCGGAATCATGGCCAACGTCGTCATGGCGAACACGTAACCCCAATCCGTTCGGTTGTGGGCTTGAAAGAACATCGTAATCGCGACTGGAATTGTCCGGATACTGTCGTTTTTCAAGATCGCCTGTGACCAGCCAAGTTCCTCAAAAGGAAACAAGAAGTTCAAAATGCTGACGGCAGCGATGGCGGGAGACGCCATCGGCAAGATGATATGCACATATACTGAGAATTCACTCCCACCGTCGACGAAGATTGACTCGTCCAACTCGGTCGGAATATTGTCTTCAATATACCCTTTAAGCAGAAATGTCGAAAACGGGATCACCCAGGCCGAATAAAACAAGATGACGCCCCATAGTTTGTTGACGAGGCCCATCCGGGCAGCCATCTCAAACTGGGGGATGATCATCGCCAGTCCCGGGATCAACATTACCGAGAGGATGAACGCAAACAAGATCTTCTTTCCCGGGATCTTGAGCCTGGCAAACGAATAGGCCAGCAGCGTGGAGAAAACCCCGGAGATCACAACCGTCGCAGATGCGACGAGGATGGTGTTGAACAGATATTTAAAGAAGTCGACGTTTTGTAGGATGTAGGTGTAATTGGAAAAAGTGATAGCATCCCATTTTGGAAACAAAACCGGAGGATAAAGAAACGTGGTGTTGTTGTCCTTTAGCGAGGAGATGATCATGTAAAGCATCGGAATCACGACAATGGAAAAACCGACGACAAGCAACACATAGCGAGAAATCATGATGAAGTCAAGATGATATCTTTTTTTTAAGAACTGATGGAGGCGGTGACGTTTTCGTTTCATGGGTTTCGAACCTCCTTTTTTCCCAAAGAAGCCCGGAACATGATGAGGGTGAAGATTACGATGGTCAACGCGATGATTATCGACATCGCGGCAGAATATCCGAATTTCAAGGCGGAAAACGTCTCAAAATACATCCAGGTCAGCACAACTTCGGTTTGATGCGCGGGATTGCCCGCGGTCAACACCGCGATGGGGGTGTAGGTGTTAACAGCACCGATTGTCAGCATCACCAAAGCGAACAATATCGTTCCTTTGATGCCTGGCAAAGTGATGAACCTGAATTTCTGGAACCGATTGGCTCCATCGATGTCGGCGGCCTCATACAGATGCTTGGGCACCGCCTGCAAGGCGGCCAAAAAGATGATCATGTTCCAGCCGATTCCTTTCCAGACGCCAAGAAGCATTGTCGCGCCAAGAGCGGACCATCTTGTGCTTAACCATCCAACGGGTCCGTCCGTAAGATGCAAGATGTCGGAAAGAAAATAATTGAGTAATCCGTAGTTGGAAAAGATATAGCGAAACAACAATGCAACCACGACCCACGAAGTGATTACTGGAAGATAATAGGCCAGTCGAAACAAGACGCTCCACCGGGTTATGCCGTGGATAAGGGTCGCCACGAACAAACCGATAATCATCTGCAACGGAACCGTGACAAGCGCATAGACCAAGGTATTTGTGATCGCGATATGCGCAATGGGATCGCTCAAGACGTCGATGTAGTTTTTCAACCCGACAAACGTCGATGTCTGATGAAGTCCGATATGCCAATCGAAGAAGCTCATGACAAGCATCTTTGCCATCGGATAGAAAGTGAATGTCGCAACGAAAAGCAAACCGGGCAAAAAGATGACCCAGATTCGCCAAGAGATGGGCTTTCTTTTCTTATGAATTTTCTGTGGCAAACTTGTGGTCATGCGAAATCTCCTTTTCAAAGGGAGAAGCGCGTCCAAACAACGCCAGACAAATCGGTGTTTTCGAGCCGCGCTTCATGTAAGAATGACTTGAATTCGTTTAGTCTCCGGAAAGCAGTGCGTCGATTTGAGCTGCGCACTCGTCAAGTGCCGTCTGAACCGTCTTCTCTCCAGTGATTGCTAGAGAAACCTTTGTCGCGATAATGTTCTCAATTTCACTCCACTGCGCTAAGACCGGTCTAGCTTTCGCTGTCTGCAAGGCTTCTGCGAACACCGGGAGTAGCGGCATTGCCGCCAAGGCTTCCGCATTGGTCAGGGCGACGATGTTAACAGGCATCTGTCCGACTTTTGCCATTTCGACCTGGGAGTGTTCTGTAAGCATAAACTTGATGAACTTCCAGGCTGCTTCCTGGTGGGTGGTGTCTGAGGTGTTGAACTGCATGAAATTCTCGCCGCCCAGCACGCTGATGGATCCTGCTGGTCCGGGAGGAAGCGGAATCGCTTCATAGTCAACGCCGGCAGCGATGTTGGAAGCCTCTCTCCAGGGGCCGTCCAATTCCATCGCGTAGGTTCCTGCAGCCCAGCCGTCGGTGTCACCCGTGGCTCCGGGGTTCATCGAAGGTCCGGCTAGCGATCCTTCTTGATAAAGGTCTGCCAATGTCTGGATGACGTCGACGACGATCGAGCTGTTGATGTAGCCGGTAGCTCTGGAGTTGTCAGACGACAAGACTTGTCCGCCATTGCTCCAGATGTAAGGGCCGACATTCCAAATGCCCGTCCACGGTTCGACCATGCCGATGACCGGTGAGTCGGTGAGGGCCGTAGCCGCGCTCCAGACTTCGTCTAAGGTCGTAGGAACGGAAACGTCTGCAGCCGTTAATAATGTCGTGTTGTAGAAAAGAATCTTCGTGTTGGTGTTAGCCGCGATGCCATAGTATTCCGTCCCCATCAGATTCGAGGAGTTCGGAGCGGTTAGCAAAGTCTCTGCAATATCCGCATAGTCGGAAAAGTCGCTCATCTTAAGCAAGACGTCCAGACTTTGGAACTGTGGGACAAAGGCGATGTCTCCACGGAGCACATCTGGCAAAACACCAGAGGTTGCGCCCAAGACAACGCTGTCATGAAGACCGGACCAGTCCATGAAGACCTGATCGACTACGATGCCAGGATTGGCGGTTTCAAACTCGCCGATCAAGGTTTCCAGCACTGTGACCTGGCCGGAGCCTGCGTCATAGTTGTGCCAGAAGGTGATGGTGGTCTCTTCAGTGGTTTCTGCTGCGCAACCCACAAACAAAAACGCTGTGATGACCAATAAAAATACTGCTAATAATTTTGATTTCATTTTCTTCTCCTTTTTTATCTTATTATTCAATAAAGTTTTTCTCCCCTGAAAAACTTGGGTTCTTTGTTAGGAAATGATTTGAACGCTTTCTTGCTCGTCTGTTTGGGAAATCTCGAGGACTAACATATCGAAAGCGTTCAAAGTCACTTTCATCGATTTCCCTCGGGAAACACGGTTTGAAACAGCCAACTGTTTCGGATCAATACTGACTTGGATGGACTCGCCGGTGGGATTGAAGAGCATAAGCAGCGTCGTCTCTTCCCAGGTCCGTGAGAATGCATAGACGCTTTGGTCAACTTCGTGATGACGAAAGTCGCCGAATCGCAAAGCCGGATGGGCGTTTCGCAAAGCGATGAGCTTTTTGGTAAATCCATAGATGTCTAAATCGATGGCGTCCCATTTCATGGTGGTCCGGCAATCCGGATCGGTTCCACCTTCCAAACCGATCTCATCTCCGTAATAGACGACAGGCATGCCGGGAAACGTCATCTGAAAGGCGATTGCCAATTTCAAACGGGCGAAATTATTGCCGCAGACAGTCTTGATTCGGGGCGTGTCGTGACTGCCCAAAAGATTATACAAAAGCGTGTGGACCGGAAACGGATAGGAATACAGAACCGATTCGATGCGTAATTGGAACGCCTCTTTCTTCAGAGAATCCAAAACGAAATAGTCGAGGACGTTTTCGCGGAATTGGTAGTTCATGATCGAATCCATCTCGTCGCCTCGGATCAGGTCTCTACCGTCGGACCAGGTTTCTCCCACCAACAGGCACTCCGGATTGATTTGTTTGAGGTGAGCCCGGAACTCTTGCCAAAAGGTATAGTCCACTTCGTCAGCGACATCGAGGCGCCAGCCGTCGATGTGGGCTTTTTTCACCCAATATTCACCTACACTTTTGATGAATTTTCGCAGTTTCTGGTTGGCATAGCGAAGTTTAGGCATCCATTTGAAATCACCGACACATTCGTAATTGACTGTGTTGGTATCGATCTTTTCGCCTTGGATGTAGAACCAATCCCAGTATTTAGAAGCTTTCCCTTGCAGAATTGCATCCTGAAACGGTATGGAAAAATACCCTATATGGTTGAAGACACCGTCGAGTATGACATTGATCGAATGGCTATGGCAGATTTCAACCAACTCGATGACATCTTCGGTGGTGCCAAATTTGGGATCGATCTGGAAGTAATCGACAGTATCGTATTTGTGGTTGGACACCGACAAGAACAGCGGTGTGAGAAAAATGATTGAAATGCCCAAATCGACAAGATAGTCGATTTTCTCGATGATTCCGCGCAGATCACCGCCAAAAAAGTTCAAGCGGGAAGGCTTGGCGTTCCAATCCTGGACGCCCACGGGATCGTTGGACTTATCGCCATTATAGAACCGATCGACGAAAATGTGGTAACCAACGGCACCCATACTCCACTTTGGCACACTAATTACATCGAGCTCATTGGTGGATTGGTAGGAGAAGAACCGTTTAGGCAGCGTTTCAGTCAAGCCGATGGGTGAATAGTAGCTTGTTTCTTCGGGGCTGACAATCTCGAAATAATAAAGCAGATATCTCGCAGTGGAAGAAAAGGACAACGTGGCAAAATAGTAAGGATCAGTCGCCAAAGCAGAAAAGCGTTGAAGCTGTACTCGAATCGGAGGTTCATCACTTTGGCGGTGCCAAACGATGACCGACACCACTGACAGGGGTGTGGCTAGGCATTCCAGTTTGACAATCAAAGATCTTCTATCAGTCGGATAGATGAATTCACGGGACGTGACATGACGGACAGCTGTGCAGTTCATAGAGTGTGCGCACCTATCTTGGAGTATGATTTAGGCATAGATGATTCTTCCTCTCGATGACGTTGGTGTGAAAATTGAAAACGAAATCATTTCAAGACGGGTTCGGTTTTTAGAGTGGTTTCCCGTTCCTCGATGCTTGTGGAGATCAACAGACCTTGACTGCGTGTCTGAAGGTTGTTGATTTGTTCGAAAAGCAGTTTTGCGGACTGGTAGCCCAACTCGAAGACATCCACGTTTACCGTAGAAATCGTCGGATAAGACAGCTCGGCTATCTGCCGGTTGTCGAAACTGATGATGCCGATTTGTTCTGGAATTTTCAAATCAGCTTCCCGGATCGCTTTCAAAACGCCAAACGAAAGCAAGTTGTCGGCGCAGATGATGGCATCAGGGCGGGTCTCACGTTCCAAAAGTCTCTTGGTTGCCAAATACCCGTCTTCTTTGGTATTGTCGCAAGCAACGACCAGTTCGGGATTAAATGGAATGTGGCTCTTGGCCAACGCCTTCCCATAACCTTCGAAACGACGGGAGCTAAAGACTTTGTCTTGGTTCAAACCTACAAAGGCGATGGTCTTGTAACCTTTCTCCATCAAGATGTATGTGGCGGACTCGCCACCCTTTTTGTTGTCGACATCCACCCAGTTGATGGATTCGATCAGATCGATCGGTTCGCCGATCGAAACGAAAGGGATACCTTCTTTTTCGAAATCGTTTACCATTTTCGAATTCAAAATCGACGCCGGTAATATGACGCCTTCTGTCCGTTTGGCGTTGACGAGCCAGTCCAAGACGCTTTTATTCTTCATCGTCGTATTGAGATTGGCGACGATGAGCAAAAACTCATTTTGATAGACATGCTTTTCGATTCCATGCATCACTTCATAGAAGAAAGGGTTCTGGAAGGACTTTTCATCGTCGACGTCGACGAGCAGGGTCACGGTGTAGGAGTTGCTCATGGAAAGACCTTTCGCCATCAAGTTGGGCGAATAGTTCAGACGCTTGATCTCCTTGAAGACCCGATCTTTGGTTTCCGTGGAGATCAAAGAACTGTTGTTGATGGTGCGTGAAACAGTGGAAACCGATACGCCAGCAGCTTTAGCTACTTCCTTGATATTCGCCATAAACGTCCTCCTTACAGATAAATATGCAAGCAATTGCATAAAAATAAACTCGTATAACCCACGTATAAAGCAATAATATAAGTAGAGACTTAGTTGATAACACATATTTCATGCAAGCGGTTGCATTGAACAAGCATATAATATCATGCTCCTTTTTCGCTGTCAAGGAGTAATCGAAAATATTCCATGAAAAGATATCATGCAACAATTTGAGGCAATCCATGAAGTTGAATGTTCCGTTTATGCCCTGATTGCTGCGGATTTCTAAACCCAGTTTGATGTAGGTACTGACTAGTTGCTCCTGCTTCGACGATGCTGATCCAGATGATGATGGGACAGCATCGTGAACAGAAGGTCATATCATTCGTCTAAAACAGAAGAAGGACAAAAAATACATATAAGCCAATACATAGGATTCTAAAATCATTTACTTAACGAAAGTGCACAACTTTCTTGACAATACCAGTCAATCGTTGGAATTCAATTATGCTTTTACTTGGTGAAGTTTATTTATTATAGATAAATAAGTAATTGAACTATAAAAACAATAAAGTTAAAAAAGCAAATTTTCAATTTTACTGTTAAATATGCGTATTGAATGATACAATATATGCAAGCAAATATTCATTTTATATATAAATTCAGTTGAAAATCGTTCTTTTTGTGATTTATTTGCATATTTATGGTATCAATTGATACCAATCGATTGACAGCAATATTGATGGATGGTAAAATATAAATGCCCAATAAAGATGAAATAAAACGTATTGAAACGAAAATGGAGGTTCAGACATATCTGGACCGTTTAAAATATGCAATTCTCTTGAATTCGACTCGCATCAATGTTGTTAAAAAAAGACAAGTCGATCAGAAAAGGAAAAAAATATTTACAAATAGATATACATTAGGATTTCTTTTTCCGAATGAAGATGAAATTGATGCGATAAGAAGAGAACTAAGTATATTGAGAGTCGAAGACTATATTGAAACAGTAAAAGACACGAGATTTACTAACAGGTCAGAAATGCGAGTTTTTGGAAAAGAACTCCTAGGCAAAGATGTTTATATCAAAATCAGAGTTGAATTGCTCAACTTTTTCCAAGCTCAAGGTAATAGCTCTATTCTAGTAATGTCTTTTCATTTTTCTGATCACAAATTTAAACAATCCGATTTTCCATACAAATAAAAGTGGAGTGAAATAATAATGAATATTATAAAAAGCGAAAAGAAATTATGCTTGTTATGTATGGAAGAGCATGAGGTAGATACTGTAAAACTTTTAGATGAGGAGATCTTCAAAGGAGAAGAACTCTCTTTTGAGGCTACTTATGAATATTGTGCTAATTCAGATGAATATCTTGAAACAGAAGAGATGATAAAAGCCAACAGTTTAGCAATGAAGGATGCATATCGGACTAAAGTAGGATTACTTACATCGGAAGAAATAATTCGAGTTAGACAGAAATACAAAGTAAGTCAAAAAGATTTTTCTGAAATTCTCGATTGGGGAAAAGCAACTATCACCAGATATGAAAATCATCAAGTACAAGATAGAGCCCATGATGAAGTACTAAGAAAAATTGATAATGATCCCAAATGGTTTTTATCGATGTTATTAAAAGCGCGCAAGCTGCTTTCTGATCAAGCATTTCAAAAATACTTAAAAGTTGCCAGAGACCAATATGAGAATAATCAAAATCAATATTTGAAAGATACTATTCTGGCAGTTTACTCTAAATATGAAGATGACAACTGCACCGGTGGCGTGAATTTAAATCTTGACAAAGTAGTTGAAATGATTAATTATTTGGCAAAATATGTGAAAAACCTTCATTTGGTAAAATTATTGAAGATGCTTTGGTATGCTGATAGTTTGCATTTTAAACGAACTGGGAAGGCTATAAGTGGTATGGTATACAGCTCCTTACCCATGGGAGCAGTTCCAGAAGGGTATGAACTTATAATCCGACTATCAAATGTTAGTTTTGAACAAGTAACATACGGTGAGAAAGTTGCTTATAAGTTTCATCAAACTCAAGGATTCGAATATTCGGAATTATGCAAAACAGAACAAGAAGCTTTGAATGATGTAATCACTTCTTTTGGAAGATTGAATGCTGACCAAATTGTCCAAAAAATGCATGATGAAGTTGCATATAAAGTAGCTGAAGATTTTTCTATTATTTCATATGCGTATGCGGATAAACTATCTATTGATTAACTGAATATGAACAAATAGAGCAACAATTGTAAGGCTATATTTTATACATTTACATTGACAAAGCTATCATAATAAAATGTACCCTGTATTGTGGACACACAAAAAAAACTGTGTGTGAAGCAATACAGGGTATTTTTTGTATACAAACAAAAAAACATGATTATCCATCATGTCTTTGAAACTGCTTTCTCAGTAATTTTCTCCTCAGGGAAAATAAGCTTGATTGCTAAACATTATTTGATTTTCTAGGCGATTCTTTTCACTGATTCCCTTTCGACCAATTCCGCGTTTATCTTGACTTGTTGCGGTTTTCCACCACTTGACAGACTGTTGATCATGGCTGAAAATGCTTTCTTGGCATACACATCTTTTTTAGGCCCTGCCGATGTCAGTTTTGGCATCAGACTTTCACATAAGGGGGTATTGTCAAAACTGATGATCGAGATGTCTTTTGGAACCGATAATTCCTTACTGGCAAGTGCGGTATAGATCCATCTTGCCGCTGCGTCGCAGTGGCAGATGAAGGCGGTTGGAAATTCTTTCAATTTCAAATCAATCATGTCGTTCGTCTTTTCAATATTGGAATTGATGTGCCATTCCTCGTTTGCGGGGATCTTCTCTTCGATCAAAGCTTTGTGATATCCTAAGTAACGATCCGCAATCGCCGAGGTTTTGTTGATGTTGCCGACAAAACCGATTTTCTTGTGTCCCATATTGATTAGATATCTGGTTAATCGATATGAAAGATGATAGTTGTCCACATAGACAAAATTCAAGTCATGAAACGGAGAGAAGTAATCAATGTAGATTGTCGAGATGCTGATCTTTTCCATGTATTCCAGGATCTTGTCACTTACTTCTCCGGCAAAGAAGATACCATCCGGTTTATATGAAGTAATAGCATGCTTAATGTTATCTAAAGTGTTTTCCGGCTCAAGAAAGGCAATCTGCAGGAGATTGTTGGTCTTGTTGCACTCAGCGCTCAGAAAATAGAAGATGGTTGAATAAAATTGCTCTGATAGGGTGAGGAAGAAATCCTGGTTGACAAAGAATAGAAACTTCTTGTTTCTCACTTCTCTGGTTATGATTTTTGTTCTGTAGCCAACCATTTTCGCATAATCCTGAATTTTTTTTCTCAGCTCATCACTCACGCCTTTTTGATTGTTCAAGGCTTTGTGGATTGCAACTTTGCTGACATTCATTTCATTGGCTATCGTCTGGAGCGTCACTTTTTTCATGGCTTGACCTCGGTTCTATGCTGATAAATTATCATATATTTTTGCCCTCGTCAAGGATAAAATTAAATTTTAATCATTAATCAATATTTTGTTAACTAAAATTAACCAATTTATCATAAAAAAAGAGCGGATATGTTGATGAATTTATCTGTCTGTTATGATAGTATTACTATGAGGGAAGATAATGAAAAAAATAGTGATTGTATTGATTGCCTGCTTTGTCTTCTTAGTTATTGGCTGTTCCCAAATTACATCAACTACTCTTCAGACGTCGACGACGTCTTTTAGTACTACGGCAACTTCCACTACTCAATCTTTATCTCCGACTGATGGAGCACTGATTCTGAATAATCATTCTGTTCAAAAAAACATCTTCAAGGTCGATGGTTTTTCGAGAATCACTGCCGATTTTTCCGATTATGACTATCTAATGCAGGCCGTGCGTCTGGATGAAATCGTCTTTTCTTTTGCTTCCAATCCAAATGCATTGCAACCTGCATATATCAATTCCAATCCGAACTCTTGGAATCCAATCGGATTTTGGATCGATCAGGCAAGACTTCCCGCAGATTACAACCCGCTTGTTAACGGATATTTGGAAAGAACTTTTGGCGTACCAACTTATTTGGGAGATAACCGAGTATTATCTTCAGGTTCAGAACCCATTACGACTATTTCCATGGTTCTTGGCAGTTCATATGCAAATATCGATAAAAGCAACCAAACATATGGAGATACTCTTTATGATTTTGTCGAGATGGCACTTTCCGGATATGATACCGGTAGTAAGCTTGTGCACAATATTGGTGCCCAGGGCCAGAGCTTTTGGTATGATATCGTTCCCCAAATCATGTTTTCTAGACTTTATGACTTGTATCCAAATACTCCATATATGCGCGAGATGGTTTTGAATGGTGCCGATGAGTGGCTTGAGGCCTTGCCATATTTTGAAACAGACGGATCACCTGATTATGAATTTGTCGGATTCAATGTTGTTTTGGAATCGCCAACAGTTACGGGCGGCCATATCGAACCGCCAAACGGCGGTTTGGCATTTTTGTTCTATGGAGCTTATCAAATGACTGGTGAAGAGAAGTATCTTGATGGAGCAAAAACTGTCCTGGACTATTTTCAAACTTATACTAAGAATCCCAACTATGAAGCCATGACTGATTATGCTCCCTATGTCGCAGCTATCTTAAATACCAGATATGGTACTAATTATGATATCGGCAAGTTCCTCGATTTCTTGTTTGAGGAAGACTCCGCTTTCCGTCCCGGCTGGAGCGTAATGACCGGGAGTTTTGGCGACCACCTTGTTGATGGTTTGGTCGGCCAATCAGGCGATTATGCATTTTCAATGAATACTTTCCATCTGGCAAGCGTACTGGCACCGATGGTGAAATATGACACTAGATATGCTGATTCGATTGGAAAATACCTGTTAAATGTTTATAACAATGCCAAAGTATTTTTCCCGCAGGAAAACACTTTGGCTGAGCAGTCAATGTCTTCATTTTTATCCTATGATCGTTACGGAAGTATCTGTTACGAAGGTTTTAGAAACCAAAGTGGAGGTATGGCTATTGGCGATGCTACAACCACTTTTTCACAACCAAGCGATCTCTCGCTTTATAGCTCTGCTTTTATTGGAGCATTTGCTGGCATGATTTCCCAAACCAACCAGTTTGGTATTCTTCAATACAATTTGAACAATACCGATTCGTTTGGATTCAATGACTATCCCCAGTTTCTTGTCTACAACCCATATGATGAAACAAAAACGATTCGCTTTACAGGCTCCGTCGACAGTTACGATTTGTTCGACACGGTTTCTAATTCATTGGTCGCTAAAAATGTAACTGGTGAAATCAATGTTGAATTGGCTGCGCAAAGTTCCGTTGTGCTAGTCGTTCTGCCTCCAAATAGCCAATATTATGTCGATGGAGACAGCATTTATGCAAATAGTGATTTGATATCCAAATATAGAGCTTCAGTCAATATCATGAATCTTGTTTCGAGACAGGAACTAACTGAAAGTTCTGAGATTGAAATAACTTATTTTGTTCCACTTGGAGATGAAGTAGAAAACATGAAGATCTATTTTGGTGACATTCTCGCATACGATGGCTTACCAATTAGTGTTTTCTCCTATGACAAGTCTATATTGCCTAATACTGATTATGAGATGAAGATTATGATTACAACTGAAAACGGGCTTCAAGATTACGTGACAAAAAGGGTGATATGCAGATGAACAAGATAAAAACTGTAGCAATCCTATTTCTAATCACAATTTTGATCGTTGTTTTGATTGGATGTAAAAATAGTACTACAACAACGAATACCTTAGTCTCTACGACAAGCACAACTACCACTTCAATAACCAATACTACAGCTACAACCCAAAGTGGCAGCACTTCAAATACAACAGTTGCGACCTCAATGCCGATTTGGGATCATCAAAGCATTACGTATCTTGCGGGAAATATTCGCTATTTTGGGAGTGGTACACCTGCAGGAACGGTCAATTATGATTCTATAAATAATCAGGCGATAATCTGGAACACTGATGCTTCGCTTGACAATTACGGAGGAATCCAGACTCCGACCTTGGACCTTGATTTTTCCAAAGCGGTTATCTTCCAGATGGAAGTAGTCGATGTCTATTCTGAATATATCGTCAAACTTGCCGTTGAAGGTGAAAGTGAATATTATTATGTTTTGTCAGACGAACCGAAAACAGGACTTGTTTCTGTCAATGTTGTCGATTCGATGCTATGTGATAAATATATTGTTAGAGGAACTCAACCCGATCCAGGATATTTTTCCGGATGGAAATATGATGGAGTTGTCAAAAACTGTTCTTTCCACATCTTGGCAAAAGGCCCCGATGGAGTAAAACAGACAGCTGAGCTTGTCATTAAGTCAATCTCAATCTATAACGACCAGACCGCAGTTGAAAGTTTGGAAATCCAATCCGATGCAATAGTGGGAGATAAGATCGAACGTTTGAAAAACAGCACAGAGGTGCAACTGTCATCTCTTCTTACACCTAGTGTGGGATTAAACGATGAAGTTATATGGTCAACAGATGACGAGTCAGTAGCTACAGTTTCAGATACAGGTTTATTATCTTTTAGCGGTGTAGGCTCAACTTACGTAAGGGCAACATCTTTAATTGATCAAAGCAAATCTAATCAAGTTTTGGTAAATGTGCTTTCTGGATTTGAAAATCCTATTAATCTCAAGACCCAATTGAACTTACTAACATATGGAGGCTCTGAGACGGATGTCTCATACTTCATGGATTTATTCTTTACGACTTGGGGCGCTGATTTGACGCAACAAGTAGTTCTTTCTCCCCATGGTTATTTAGATTTAAGAAACAGTGATTCAGGAGTAATCTTGGAAGATTACTTTGATAATACCAATGCCTCGCAGATCACAACTGCAAATTCTGATTTGACTGGTGACAAAGCGCTTGTCAGATTTAATCTTGAAGGTGTAAGTTCTGCATCTATTTACCGAAATTTCAATGGAAAATTATATAAAGAGACAAGTCAGAATTTCTTTGACGTAAGTTACGCAACCTATGATGGAACCTTTACAAAAGAAGCAACATACTCTGAACAAATAATCATCGTCTGGAATACAGGTGAAGTAAAGAAGATCGAAGTCAAGCACATGGCTTTGTCAATGATTGACAAATACGAGGCAATTGATTTTGCCGACTCTGATTTATGGACAATACCCGACAGGACCTTGCAGACAATCGATCCCGTCGTGCATCAGTTGAGCCCGGCTTCACTTAGTGTCATAGGTGACACACTTTATCTGAATCAAAACAAATACGCTGAAGCCAAATATTGTTTCGGAGGTATCGTCAGCTATATCTTAACAAGCATTCCCGGTAAAGCTGTTGAAATCGTTTTGGATGTGACAGGATTAAATCAAATGAACGACTATGTCAAGACGATGTGGGAAGTTAAAATCATTTACTATCATGATGCTTCCGGGACGATGGTTGTCAGCTCCAATCCTTTGAAACTTGCTTCAGGAAATACGACCGGTATGCAGAGCATTGTCTTTGAACCAAGCTATCAATATTTCCGGATCTACTTGGTCGCAAATGGATCCGACATCGGCGCTCAGTTTGCCGCTGCCCAGATTCAAATCAAATCTATGAAGATCCAGATTTTAGAATAGGACAACCCAATATGGAAAAACAACTGATCATTGAAGCCAAATCCATAAAACCAACCAGACCCGATTTTGAAGTCATCGGAGTTTTTAACCCGGCGATTACAAGGTATAAAGATGAATATGTCATGATCGCAAGAGTCGCCGAAAAGGTCAAGCAAACAGAGGAAGACTTCATCCTGATTCCGCATTATTCCCATAACAATGGCATCTGCATCACAAAACTTCCTAAAAATAGTCCTGATTTCGACTATTCGGACAGGAGGATCATCAAGAATCACAGTGATTCGTTTTTGACTTCGGTATCGCATCTTAGAATCTTCAAGAGCCTTGACGGAAGTCATTTCGATACTGATCATGGGATTGTAATATTTCCTGACAACATCTATGAAGAATACGGCATCGAGGATCCAAGGATCACAAAACTCGAGGATACGTATTATGTAACTTTTACCGCTGTCAGCAGCAATGGTATCAATGTCAGACTAATGAAGACCACCGATTTTGTCACTTTCAAAAGAATGGGCAATATCTTCCATTCCGATAATAAGGATTGCGTGATCTTTCCGCAAATGATTGGTGGTAAATATTTTGCATTGCATCGTCCGAGCATTTCCCAATTCGGGAAGCTTGACATCTGGACGGCAACGAGTGAGAATTTATCCGATTGGGGCAATCATCAGATCATGCCGGGTGCGAGAGTCAATTATCAGGAAAGTATCAGAGTCGGAGCCGGAGCAGTTCCATTCTTGACAGATAAGGGCTTTGTAGTAATCTATCACAGTGCCGATAAACATCATAACTATCATCTGAGCGCGATGTTGCTTGATCAAGACGATCCAAACATTGTTTTGAAGAAGAGCATTTGCCCTTTGATCAAACCGACTGAGAACTATGAATTGAGCGGGTTTGTGAACAATGTCGTTTTTACCTGTGGGTTGATTAACAAGAATTCTGATGTCTATGTCTACTATGGTGTTTGCGATGAAAACATCGCCATGTGTCATTTAACCATGCAAGAGATCTGGAACAATCTGGGAGTGGATAGTGAGTGAAGACAAGAAGAAGTGTGATCCTTTTTATTTTGGCTTTGTTTCTTATGGGGAGTATTCCGTTTTTATCCGGATGTCAAAAGGAAACTGATGTCCTGAAAATCGCCTTGGATATCGAGGATCAAGACAGGTATGATGAACTCTTTGCCTATTTTCAGGAACAGACGGGTATTGAGATTGAAGCTACCTATGGTCAAGATATTTCCAAACTGGTCGGAACAGCTTCTGAACCTGACATCATCAAGACTTCGACTGTCGTTGTCCAGTCCATGCAGGATTCGCTATATGATCTTACCGACATGATTGCAGCTGATCCAGAAGTTGATCCAAACAATTACATTGATTCAATTATGGAAGCTTTAACGATTGATGGCAGGATCTATGCTCTGCCAACATCGATAAACACATCGCTTTTGTATTACAATAAGGACATGTTCAATGAAAAGAATCTAGAACTCCGTCTGGCGTTCGGACTTGGTCAAGATGAAAATATCTATCCGAAAGCAGATTGGACCTATGGCGATTTTCAAAAGGCGGGGGTAATTCTCTCTGAATACACGACCTTGCCGGACAATTCCAGAGTATATACTAAATTTGGCGCTGAGACTCAACTGAACTGGTGGGGCGAATGGCTGGTTTATCTCAATCAACTGGGCGGAAACTTTTATCAAGCGGGAACCGACAATCACGTGACAGCTATTACTAGCAATGAAGCTGTACTGGCGACACAGTTCTTCCGGGAAAAATCAATGGGTGATGAATTAGAGAAGTTCGCTCCGGACGCAGTCGAAGCAGCTTCTTCATTCAGTTTCATGAGCGGAAACGTCGCGATGATCTTTGGCGGACACATGGGCGATTGGTACAGCTATGATGCCTTAGGACTCAACTGGGATGTTCAAGTGTTGCCAACACCCGCTTCAAACCCCGATGCAACAGGCGGAGAGATTTCCTCGGATGCTTTCGGAATTTCCGTTAGAAGCAGCAAAATCGAACAGGCATTTCTGTTTCTAAAAATGTGGGCTGGCGTTGATGGAGCCTTGAAGATGTATCAATACGGCAAAGTCGGAGCCCTGAAGAACATGCAGGATTTGATTGAGGCTTTGCCAATTGATGAACAAAAGACAATCAATATCGAGGCGGTATTTCAAGCGGCATCGATTGCTGAGACCCTACCTAGAGAAAAAGATTTTTCCAAAGTTATGCGGGAAATGGTGATGACTGAGATCTATCGTCTCATGTATGATGGAAGAGGCGCAGAAACTAATGCTTTGACAGTCCTCACCAGGATTAAAACCAATGTCGATTCATATTATGCAGGTTTATACGATTAATTAATTATAGAGGATAGGAAATGAAAGCAGAAAAAGCCAAAATTCTGAAGAAGAACTTTCACAAAGACTACAAATACTTTCTGATGTTCGCAGGAATTTCGATTCTTGGTTTTTTGCTCTTCTATCTTTATCCGATTGTAAGAACCTTAATCCTTAGCTTTACCAATAAAACGATCTTTTCCTTATCGACAGATAATGTCGGTTTGGAAAATTACATTTACGCTTTGACCCAGGATCCTTTGTTTTTCAAGTCGATTGGCTTGTCGCTTATCTTTGCGACGATTAGCGGAGTTGCAGTCCTTATCACATCGCTTTTACTCGCCCTGCTTTTGAATTCCAAAGTCAGGGGCATCGGGATGTTTCGAACGATTTATTTTCTGCCGTTCATAATACCATCATTTGCGGTAGGTGCTGTCTACAAGAACGTCTTCAATCCGACGACCGGACTTATTAACAAAATTCTTGATCTCTTGGGTTTTACTAATGTGCCTTTGTGGTATGTATCTCCGGAATCAGCACTTATGACGATGATTATCATCAGTTCATTAGGCTTTGGGGTGAAAATGCTGGTCTTTCTTTCTGCTTTGCAAGGCATTCCAGACAATTATTACGAAGTAGCGAAAATCGAAGGTGCATCCAAACTTCAAATGTTCAGGAAAATCACTTTGCCTTTGATTACCCCAATGTTGTTTTTCAATGTCATACTAATCACCATCGATGGGTTAAAGGCCTTCAATTTGGCCTTCGTCATGGGAAACGGACAAGGTTTTCCTGCTAATTCCACTTTGCTTTTCCCAATCTACATGTTCATGACGGCTTTCAATATGCCATTCAGGCTAGGCTATGCGGCAGCGATGGCGTGGCTATTCTTCCTCTTGATCTTGGCTTTAACAGGACTTAACTTCCTCGTTTCGAAATATTATGTCGAGGAGGATGTCAGTTAGATGGATACTATAACTATAAATCCGATGAAAATAAAAAAGAAGATGGATTCTAAATGGGTGTATATCCCGCTTGTCATCTTCGCTATCATCGCTTTGTTACCACTATATTATTTAATCATAACTTCGTTCAAAAGTTTCGATGAGGCATCGACGCAGGCCACAATGTGGCCCCAGTCAAATGCACTGATCGACAATATCCGTTTTGTCCTGACCTATCCTGATTACAAGGTTATTCGCATGTTCCTTAACACGATGTTCATATTTGCCTTGAAAACATGTGGAACAGTTTTCACTTGTTCATTGGTTGCCTATGGTTTTGCCATGTACAAATTTCCGTTCAAGAAAATAATTTTCTTTGTCTTATTGGCAACGATGATGATTCCCGGAGAAATATTGGGAATCCCGATCTATGAATTCATGGTCAACACTGGTTTAAAAGAAATAGCCTATATTCCTTTATGGATATCAGCCTGGTTTGCGACAGATGTCTTCATGATCTTTTTGTTCAGACAGTTTTTCCAGACGATACCCAAACCCTTAATCGAAGCCGCCAGAATGGATGGCTACGGCGAGTTTAGGATTTTCTTCAAGATTGTTGTTCCACTTAACATACCAGTATTCGTCACAGTCATATTGTTATATTTCATTGGTACTTACAATGACCTATATGGTCCGGCACTATACATTTCGCAAAAATCCAACTGGGTCATGGCAAACAGCATCGTTATCTTCGAGAATCTTTATAGAAGCGGTTCAAGCTCATACATCGTGCCTTGGAATTATGTTTCAGTGGCGAGCTTGATCGCACTGGTTCCTGAGGTGTTGTTGTTTGCATTTATGCAGAAACAGTTTATGGAGAGCGTTGCGGGGGCGGGGATTAAAGCATGAAAATAAAATTTGTTGACAAGCCAACAGCAATCGAAGAACTGTTGATTGAAAAAAGAATGTGTAAAAAAGTGTTATATACTAGTAAACTTCGCTTTGCCGGAGTGAGGGGTTATGATGTGTATAATATTAGTCATGAATTCTCCTTTGCCGGTCTTGATTGGATTGCCGGAAGAGTCGAAAAAAGAAGCAGCGAAATTTCCGGAGTAAGGGTATTTCAAAAAGATAAAGAAGATATCTATCAAATCACCAATCATTCCTTCTCACTAATGCAAGATCCGTTTGTCACATTTTTTGACAATGAGATAATCTTAGGGGGTACCAGAATTGAAATCGATTTGGATAGAAGAATTACTAACTGGCACACGACGTTTTTAAAAGGCGATAAACTTGAGAATCTAAAAGAGTTTCTTCAAGCCCCTGACAAAATGAAAGATGTGAGACTTCACAAGTCAGGCAAAGTCCACCTGTTCACAAGACCACAAGGAGAAATCGGCGGAAGAGGAACAATCGGTTATCAATCTTTTTCTGAATTATCAGAAATAACTACGGAAAAGATTGCCAAAGCGAAGTTGTTGACGAGTCACTTCATCGAATCGGAATGGGGCGGTGTAAACCAGATCCTGACTTTGAAAAACGGAATGTTAGGAATCGTTGGACACATCGCCAAAATGAGTGAGGGCGACGTCAGGCATTACTACGGTATGGTTTTTTGTTTCGATCCTGTGACAAAAAAATCATCAAAGATAAAAATCATTTGCGAAAGAAGCGACTTCCCTAAAGGCCCTGCAAAGCGGGAAGATTTGCACGATGTCGTATTCCTTGGCGGACTTGTCCGCAACAAGAAAAACATGGCTACGATTTATACCGGACTCTCGGATGCGGAAGCATACGAGGCCGTGATCCCCGATCCATTTTTGGAGTATGAGGAGTAATTAATTGATGAAAAAGCTCATTGCCCTAAACTTCATCTTGTGTCTTGGCTTCATGTTTGTGGGTTGTGTCTCTGATTCTGAAGAGACAACTACTGTCAATCAGACTACCACAACTTATACTACGGCACCAGTTGAGACAACCACCAGTGCGACCACTTTGGCCAAACAATGGTTGATGTTTGATTATGAGCTGACAAACGATTTGGAGTATCTAGCATACTCATTGTCTGATTTCGTGATTGTATCGGGAAACAATATTACCTCTGCAGACTGTACAATTAATACTGAAACCAATGCGATCACAATCAGTAAAGATTATCTTTCCTATTTGGAACCTGGCGAATATGAATTCACAGTTTATAGAGTTGATGATACAGAGCAGATCAATGTCTTGATTTTGGAAAGACACCAGGCTAACAAAATTATCAACAAAGGTTTTGAAACCGGTGATTTGTTCGGTTGGAAAACATATACGGTATTTAAAGGCGAAAGGCAACTATTAAGTTTTGTCCCTGAAGGTGTTATTTCGAATCAGACCATTTTGGATACAGAAGCCCTCTATAATGGAGTTGGGGAGTTTGTTTACGGCATCTCGCCTGATACTTCAAGCGATTTGTGGAACGAATTAATGGGTATTATCCAATCTTCTGTCTTCACGCTTGCAGGCTCTGGATTCATTTCTTTCTATCTTGGCGGAGGCAGTAATCCTAATCTGACTTACCTGTCAGTAAGAGATGCTTCAAATGATATGGAAATAGCCAGATTCGGACAAAATTCAGATAGAACAGAAATTGAAAATGCGGCACAGATGACAATTTATAAAGCCGATATATCTGAATACATCGGCTCCGATCTATATCTCGAGTTTTGTGACTATGGATCTAGTGATGGCAATTATCTGACCTTTGATGAAATCGAAACTTATCATGAGACTGAACCTGATGATGGCATCCTGGCTATCGATATCAAACCAGTGTTTAATCAACCTTACTTCACGAATCAAGTTGCGAATGGTAACTTTTCCCAAGGCCTTCAGAATTGGTCAACGGTAGGCGAAAACCAAGGGTATCTTGTCGACTCTGGAGTTTTGAAAAGCAATGAAGCAGGAGATGCTTCAACTGGAATGATTCGCTCTACCCTATTTAGAATCACCGGCAGTGGCATCATCACTTTAGAACTCGGCGCAGCCCAAGGGACAAGATTTGACAAGGATACTTATGTCTCGATTAAAGAATTAGGAACCAATAGAGAATTATTTAGATTTGCGAACCGCAATCATGACGGTATCTTCATGGTGCAATATTACGTAGACCTGTCAGAATATCTCAATTATATTTGTTATATTGAAATCGTCGACAACGCTACAGGAAGTTACGATACGATTTTTGTCGATAACATCATCACATATTATGAGGAATTACCGGTATTTGACTTTAGCCAAATGGCTGTCAATTTGAACGAATAGGAGGTAGCTATCATGAAAAGAAACGCAATCATCATTTTCACTTTGTTCGGTTTCTTGATTTTTGGCATCGGTTGTGGCAAGCTGACAACCACTTTTACGACTACCTATTCGTCAACAACAGCCACTTATTCAACAACCACAGGAACTTCGACCAATACTAGTCAGACAACAACCGTCTCGGCTGTGACGACTTTATCAACAGCCATGACTTCCACTTCAACAACCGAGACGTCAAATAGTAGCACTACGACCTTGACAACGATTCCAACATCTGCTACATCTACTCAAACTACTACAACTGCAACAGTTCCCACGACAACTACAACAGCCGCTACAACTGCTACAACAATCCCTACAACTGCGGCAACAACCTCTACAACAACAGCGTCAACTACAGCAACTACAACTACAGCAACTACTTCTACAACCACTGCAACAACTACAGCCACTACAACGGCTGTTACCACCGTGACAACCGTCCCTACTACAACCACCGAGTTTACGACAACTACTACGACTAATGCATATCTTGAACCTGTAATCTATTTTCCAGAAGGAAATAATGTATATACCTTTGGTAGTTCAGTCAATCTGGATTTGATCTATGATTTTGACGGAGCCGCGCTTTTGACATTCAAAGTCGATGAAGTAACCGTAGAAGTTACTAACTACTCGGTCGATGGCACTTCAATTTCCATCAACTCCAGTTTCCTAGACACACTTTCGCTAGGATTGGGCCATGAGATCGAAGTGACCACGCTTGGAGGCAGCGCTACGCTTTTCTTCATTGTTAACGATACACCAGAAATATTGGACAAAACAGATTTCATCAAATATCCTGGAGAAACAATTGTCAATGAAAACTTCAGTGTCTTGGCCCAAAATCAAATCGGTAGTCTCGTGTATCAGATCGAAACCGAAGCCGATTACGCTTCTTTCACAGATTTTGGCAATGGGACATTCAGTTTCACTCCGGCTTCAGTGTTTGTCGGGAGCATCTATTTTACTTTAACAATCACCGATGAATATGGAGCTTCGGCTACAAAAGATATCGAGCTTATCTATAAGAGTGTGAATCCAATTATTTATGATTCCCAAGGTGAAAAGATCATCAACAAGGACACACTCTCTGAAGACCTGATAATGACGGTCGACACCTTCGGAACCGAATCAAGTTCGCTTTACTTTGAAATGACGGATGTATTGCTAGATGATATATCCATCGGTCTCGAAAATGTAATTTTCAAAACCGATGGCGATCCACGCTACTTTTCCGTCAAACAGGCTTTCTTAATCAGTTTACCAGTTGGGATTTATACTTTCACCTTGACGACTGAGGCAGGCAGCGCAGATTTCATCGTCAATGTGTATGCAGCTTTAAGTGCTTCAGTAGCAAACAAGAATTTTGACAAGCACAATCCTCAAGCGGTGTCTTTCTTCTTGGAAGGCTTGCCAAATGTGTGCAATAACGTAAAATATGCATCGGTTATTATCGTTTCGGCAAACTATCAATTTTCGGAAGGCACAATCATCTTTACCTCAGATTATCTTGCGACGTTTGGATATGGGGAGAGGGTGTTTGTCTTCAATAATGGCTATGGTGATACAGAACTCACTGTAACAGTCATCGATTCAAGAGTGCCAATCATCATTTCGACAGGTCTCACATATTTTGGCGGCACAGAACAAGCATTAGAAGTTTTGTTCAATTTATATGATGAAGCAATAACTTCACTGAAATATGACTCAATAGATGTAGACACCGATAACTACACCTTCACAAATGACGTCTTGACTATTTTAGGTGACTATTTGGAAGTAATAGCTTCAGGTGAAACTTCGCTTGATTTTACTTTGGTAACGACTGGGGGCAATGTCTCATTCCAAGTCACAGTCGAGCCGGAAGTGATCTTGCCGATAGCAACTCTAATCAGTGACGATTTCCAAATTGATTTCCTAAACGATGTCACATTCCAGATTGATTTTGGCGGGAATACTTTCTCAGCCATCAAATATGATGGTACAAATCTTGTCGAAGACGAGGATTACACCTATAATTCCACAAGCAAACAAATCACATTCTTAGATAGTTTCCTAATCACCATCTTTGATTCAGTACATACAACATATAATTTTGATTTGATAACTGTAGAAGCCAATAATATCGTGATGCAGGTTGATTACGAATCCGCTTTGAACAAAGTAGTGAACGGCGGTTTTGAAACCGGAGATTTGTTCGGCTGGACAACTTATGCTTTGTGGAAGGATGAAGCGGGACTGGTATCGTTTATCAATGAACGTGTCGTCTTAACTCAGTACTATGGATCAAGTAACACCGATCCATATAACAAAGACGGAATGTATCATTTCGGTGTTTATGCCGAGCCATATGACAACACCAACAAAGATATAAACCAGGAAAGAATGGGGATGCTGAGATCCAGTAATTTCATATTGGCGGGAAGCGGTTATATCTCCTTCAAACTTGGGGGCGGGAAAAACTCAGGGACGGCCTATGTGTCCGTAAGACTCGCCACAACAAATGAAGAAGTCGCTCGTTTTGCAAATCGTAATTTTGGTAATACAACGATTAGCGGCACCGCGAATGCGGAAGCCTATATGTTCCAATATTATTATGACTTGAGTGAGTATCTCGGAGAAGAGCTGTATTTCCTGATTGTTGATGCAGCATCACATGAATGGGGTGTTCTATCATTTGACAGTTTTGATACTTTCTATTCTGAAACACCATCAGTAACCTCAAGCCAAGAAGCATATGACATCTTGCCTAATATTTCAGGTGTAGGCAGCGCAACAAATACGATTCCCAATGGAACGCTAACGAGCAATTTGACTTCTTGGGAAAATCCCAATGGCGTGTTCCAAATCGCCAATGGCGGAGCCATCAGCAATGTTGTAGGCGACAGTGGACTAGGCGTTTTGCGTTCACCTGCTTTCACGATTGATGGGGCCAATGTTTATCTCCGTTTCGAGTTTGCCGGTTCGATTGCCTATGACAAACAGGTTTTCATAATTGTAAAAGAAGTTGGAACCAATCTTGAAGTATTAAGGTTGGTTAGAAGAGCTGATCTTTCAAGTCTTTCACCTTCGGGTGATTTCCAGGTTCATTGGTTTGACTTGTCTGATTTGTCTCCCGACAAGGAATACTATCTTGAAGTTGTAGACAACATTAACGGAGGCTGGGGCGTTGCTTTGATCAGAAATGTCCAACTGCTTAGCACGGGATATGGCAATGCCAATGAAGAAGCAATCAACACGTTCTACGGTCTGGCCTATGTCGACCAGGAAGACGGCGGAAACAGGATCCCTGTTTCAGACCTGAGTCCGGTTTCCTTTTCCAACACCGATTTTGTAATTACTACATTGGGTGAAGACCCCAGTGATGAAATCAGGATCAATTATCAGTCCAGCGTGGAAACTACGATTGTGGAATACACGCTTGCAAGCGATTCGTTATTTGCGGACTCGACAAAAATAACTGTGACTGGTGACATTTTTTCCACCGACATCAATGTTGTCGGAGGAATTACCTACGGTTTTGATCCAAGATATGTAGCGAGCGTTGCCTTAACCGGATTGGAACCAGGCACCGAATATATTTACCGGATCTGGGATGGTTACAACAAATCCCCAGTCTATGATTTTGCGACCGCTGGAAGTGATGACCAGTTCCGCTTCCTCTACATGACCGACACTCAGGCCGAAACCAATCTGCAGGCGATGATCACCCGAGACCTGGTCGCAAATGCTTATGCAATTTATGACGATTATTCGTTTAGTCTCAACGCGGGTGATCTGGTTGAGACGGCCGCAAACGAGCTTTACTGGGAATGGTTTTATGAATCACTAAACAATCAATTGCCCTTAGTGACCGTACCCGGCAACCATGATTACAGAGATTATACTTTGAGTATTGCGACCCCAGACTATTACAATACCTTTTTCAATAATCCCCAGAACGGACCGGTTGAATATCTGAATACTTCTTATTATTTCGTTTATGAAAACACCTTGTTCATCATGATCGATGTCGTAACCGGAGATAACCTTGCCTCCCAACAGGCGTGGCTGTTGGATGTCGTTGAAAACAACCCGACAACCTTTATCATCGTCTCAACGCATTACAGTCCTTATGGGACATATCATGATTCAGATGCCGAGCAGATGATCACCGATTGGCTGGATGTATTCGATGAAGCTAATGTCGATTTGGTGCTTTCGGGGCATGATCACATCTATGCGAGAACGGGTTTGCTTGTCGGTGGCGTTGAAGCCACTGATCCCGACACGGGAACATTGTATTTTATCGGCGGGTCCGCAGGTCACAAACTATATCAGGTTGATACGGGCGAAGCGGATATTTATGATTTTTATCTGGCTGACACTGTCAGTACCATCAGTATGATCTCGATCACTGACGACCAGATTCTGATTGAATCGATTGACGGGTCCGGAAGCATTGTCGACACGTTCACAGTGTCCGCTAAAAGCAGCAGTCCTGCATAAAATAATTTTTTCAATATAAAATATGAAGAAGGAGGGATGAAACATGAAAAGCAAATTAATCTCGGCTGTGGCAATCATTTTGTCGCTAGCATTTGTTTCAGGCTGTGCCAAGGATACTACTGAATCAACGACTTCGACACAAGCGACTACCATGACTACGACCACAAACCTGAGTTCTGGATCGACTTCTTCACAAACCACGACCCAGACCACGAACGCTACAACCAACTCATCCTTTCCCACATCTGCATCAACTACCTTAACGACACTTGCGACAACTGCTGATCCGTTGGCAGAATTCATGATTGAAAACGGCGGTTTCGAAACCGGAGATCTCTCCGGGTGGTCGATACTCTCCGGCACGGCTTTTGCCAACACCTTCGTCACTTCAGATGACGATATTCCTGTTAATGAGATTTATCCCTATCAAAAAGACGGAACCTATCTATACGGAATGTATCCGGAGTCCAATACCGGACAGATGCGTTCAGAGGCTTTTGTCCTTAGTGGCAGCGGCTATGTGTCCTTCTTGATGGGCGGAGCCACGAACAAAGGTCTGACTTACATTTCGATTGTCGAGGAAGGCACGAATCTCGAATTATTCAGAATCACCAATGAAGCATATTATGATGAACTTACTGAACAATATGCGTCGGAATATCCCGCTACACTAAATCGCTACTTTGTCAATTTATCAGCCCATCTCGGTAAAACCGTCTATTTCCTGATTGTTGACCAGGCGACACAAAATGCCGGATATATCACTTTGGATGATTTTGAAACATATTATCCAGAAATTCCATCAATTGGAGAAGACATCCTCGCCACCAACATCAAACCAGTTTTCGTGCCCCTTGCAGGCACACCAAATGTCCTCTATAACGGTTCTTTCATGACCGGAACGCTTTCGGGCTGGACTGTGGTCGGAGAAGCAGGCTGCTTCCTTGATTCACACATCAATGTCAATCACCGGCTGAGCAATCGTCCAAATGAAATGGCAATTGGTGTCTTAAGGTCTTCGGCCTTCAAAGTCGGAGGCGAAGATATCATTTCCTTCCGCCTTGGCGGAACGAAACACGAAGACTTGACGTATCTTTCAATCAAGAAAGTCGGAACGAACGAAGAAGTGTTCCGGACCTATAGCGATAGGTGGATTGAAGCTGATGAAGAAAAAACACATCTCTATTTCGTTGATTTAAGTGAATATCACGAACAGACACTATATATAGAACTTGTCGATAATTCCCGGGAAGACTGGGGACTTATTACTGCGGAAAGCTTTATCACTTACTATAGCGAGGTGCCTTCAATCACCGATGAGATTGCCTTGAATTTGTTGGATTATATAAATTATGACCGCGACTACCAGGCTATGCGAGATTATGTCGATCCTTTGATAACTGGTATCGAAGACGAAACAGAACGGATCACTTTCGAGAAAACATTCTATGCGACTATCGACGGGATTCAAAACAACGTCAATACATGGCCTAGTGTTCTCAATTATCTGCCGGACGGCAAAACCTTCGTCTATACCGGTGATATCCATGCGATGTGGTTAAGGGATTCTAGCGCCCAGGTGCTAGCATATTTGCAGTTTATGACACTAGACGTTGATGTTCAATATATGGTAAGAGGCCTGTTATTACAACAATTCGAACTGATCAGGCGCGATCCCTACGCCAATGCGTTCAATCTCGACGGATCAACCTTAGAACGCAAATTTGAGCTTGATTCACTTTGTTATCCGTTATGGCTGGCAAATGAATATTATCAAATCACAAATGATGCCTCAATCTTTGATTATTTCTTTGAAATGACCGTCGACATAGTTATTGATACCCTGATTCAAGAACAGACCCATTCAGATCTGAACTATCGGATTGAAAATGAAACCGACAGAACCATCGGTTCACATGATGTAAACACCGCAAGCAATCTGATTTGGAGCGGGTATCGTCCAAGTGACGATGTCAACGTCTATAAATTCAATATTCCCGGAAATATGTTCTGTGTTTCTACGCTTGAAAAGATGGTTGCCTTGTTCGAGACTTTGGATCTCGATCCTGTAATCAAAGCTAAAGCAGAAACGCTCGCAGTCTCAGTCAGGACCGCTATCGAAACATATGGAGTTTATAACGATCCCGTCTATGGTATAATCTATGCCTATGAAGTCACTGGTTTCACAAGCGATGTCAATTCATCAGATGATAAATTGTTGGTCGATATAGCAAACATCCCCAGTCTCTTGTCAATCCCCTGGATTGGCTATGCAGATAATGCAGATGATACTTATATAAATACCAGAGCCTTCATTTTAAGTGATGATAATCCATATTACTATGAAGGAATCTATGCTTCGGGCATCGGCGACCCGCATGATAGTATAATCCACGATCATCCGGAATTACCGGTTGTCTGGCACATGTCTTTGGCAATGCAAGGCATAACTTCTTCCAATTCGGAAGAAATTGCATTGATGATTGAATACATGACTGATACCACTGGTGGAACCTATGTCATGCACGAAGCCTTCGATGCTTCCAATCCTACCAATTACACCCGCGATTATTTCACTTGGCCTTGTGCCTTGTATGCATATTTGTACCTGACGGAAGTATTATCCGTCAATCTGGACTAAAGGAGAAAGACATGAGAAAAAAAATCATTTTGCTGGTGCTTCTGGGGGTTTTGACAGTTCTTGCCGGATCAACCAGACAATATACAATTTTGGCAGACGCTCCCGTCCGTGAATATGGTGTTGACCTGGCCTATGGCAGAAGAGTTGTCTCAACTCCAAGCCTGGACTCGAATCTGAATATCTACGCAGTCGATGGCAATCTTTCGACCAGATATGCGGCTGAAGCAATCGATAATGCGTTCTTCTATGTCGACTTAGGCTCGATTGAAAAAGTTGGGAAAGTAGTAATTAACTTTGAAGCAGCCTACGCTGCAGAGTATAAGATACTGTTATCACTAGATGCCGTGACTTGGACAGAAGTGGCAAACATTACAAATACCGGACCTACAATCGATGAAATCGTATTTCCCGAATATCTGGAAACCAGATTTGTCAAATTTCTGGGTGTTGAAAGAGGTCTGGAATATGGATACTCATTTTACAGTTTTGAAGTCTATGGACCCGAGAATCTAGCAAGTAGTGCGACGGTTTTGGAAGTTTCCAGTAACGAGAGCGAAGCTGTCCACAATAAATCAATGATGACAGATAATTTGGCAACTACCAGATGGGCATCACTCGCATCAGCTGGAGACAATCAATACGTCATTATCGATTTAGGATCACTTCTATCCTTTGACACCGTGAAGATTCGCTGGGAAGTATCTTTTGCCAGAAGTTTTGCGATCTATTCGCACTCTGAATTGGAGGCTGCGCCTTCAAGGAATGATTCCGGTTGGGAAGAGATAGTCAGATCTGATGTCGGACTTGGCGAAGTCGACAGTTTCCAATTGGATGAACAGGCTATGAGCCGTTTCATCAAAATCGAACTGATCCAAAGACAAACCAGCGAACAGACTAAACGTACAGGACGTTTCCCATGGGAATCAACTTTTTCAATCTATGAATTTGAACTATATGATTGGAATTCTATTCACGCGGTCAAACTTGGAAACGTCATGGAATTTTCCAAGAATTCTCCCGCTTGGGCGGCAATGACCAACATCACTTTGAATCCATCGGGTTTGTTACTCGCTCCGCTTGGGTATCCGAATGCTGCAGATGGAGTTGTAACCAATCTTGCCAGTATCGCAGATGGAGACATTCCCGGATTTGAATCATATGGAACCTATAATCCCGCGGTAATCTATGATAGCGAAAACAACCTGTTCCATATGATTTACAGAGCTGAACTTCCCGATAATTTTGCCAACTACTTTGGCAGCAAGTATGAACTTGGCCACATGTCGACTTTAGCTTATGCTTATTCAACTGATGGCATCAATTTCACAAGAGGAGATGTCAACCCTATAGCCTGGCCGACAACTGCCGATGAAGCAGGTGGCGGTTTGGAAGATCCAAGAATGTTTAAAATCGTAAACGATCCCAACCGTGGCGGTCTTACTACTTATTACATTACTTATACAATGTATGACAATTCACTGACAAGAGAGGGAATCATGTATACCCATGATTTTGAGACTTTTGTCAAAGTCGGAAGAATCGCCCCAAATTATGGCGGTGCAATTAAATCAGGCACCTTCGTGACCGATCCGGAAGGCAATGCGGTTCTGATCAATGATCCTCGTCCTGGCAAAACAGGCAAAGTCTATATGATCTATATGAAAGATGGCAGTTATACAAGAATCGGTTTTACCGAGGATGTAATTAATATTTTGCCAGAAGATATCATCGATATCGACACTTCGAATTTTGGCACAAACGACATTGAAGATATTACCAAAGGCAATGAATCATGCATGGCTTTGACCAATATTTATGGTGAGGATGATGAGAACATCTATTTGATGTATGGCGGAGGAACCCTAAGCAATTCAGACATCCAGAACCAACAACCAAATGTCTCCGGCTGGTTTTATGCTTTAGGAGTACTGAAAACGACAAAATCCAATCCGTTTGAACTAACAAACATTTCAATTGATTTAGATGAGCCAACGATGTATCCCACCGACACCAACAAGATCGACTATGGTCTCTTCAACAAGTGCATGTTCGCTGACTCGATGATTCGTTACGACAATCAATGGTACTTATATTACGGTGCAGGCGACATGTATGTCGGAATGGCTACATCAAGAGCTGATTTCTCCGCTGGAGCGGTTGAATACGCAAAAGCAGGAAATATCTTGACTGCTACTACACTCGCTCTAAACAAGAAATGTGGGCTCGACAAGTCGGATTACATGATCGAGTTGGTAAGCGAAGTGTATCAACTTGATGGTACTTTGATTGACACATTTGTTGCGCCATATACAATTGAACACTTCACTCACAGTCCGCTTGGTGGTTACTATGCCGGAGAAGAAATATCTCTAGACATCAATTTGGACGAAGCACTGGGACTAATGGATAGTTATTATATCGTTACCTATGTCCGCGATGCTTCAACGCTGGAGGTCATCAACAATATCTCAAGTTATCTGGAAGTCACATCAATTGTGACCTCCACGGCGAAGTAGGGTGATGATGATGAAAAAAATAACCTTCTTCCTTGTAATATCCTTTGTATTAATTCTAATGGCAGGCTGCAATGGTAAAACCACAACAAGCCCTACTACCACATCAGCTACCACAGTGAACACAACCACGACAACCACAATCCTGACAACTGGCACCACAACAACTGACTATGTCTTGCAACAGCCTACAAATATCGTCGTTGAGGATAATATCATTACTTGGAACACAGTTCAAAACGCAACTTCATATGTTGTTAAGATAGGCGACACAGAGACTCCATCCCTTACTACCAGTTTCCCGGTTCCCGATTCTGTCTATGGAAGCACATCCATTTCCGTAAAGGCAATCGATGCCACTCATGAATCTGCATATTCCGAAATCTATTTGACAATTATCGTCAAAACACTCTCATATCCGGAAAACATCATCCAAACAGACAATGTCATTTCCTGGGACGAAGTCACGTTCGCAATCGGTTATGTGATCAAAATCAATGGTGTCGAGTATTTCACCTACGATACAGAATATGAAGTCGATATCAATGTAGCGTCAAATATCCAGGTTTTGGCCGTAGGCGATACCGAAACTTATTTGGAATCCAGCGTTTACTCTCTGGTTCTGCAAATAAAAGTTCCGCTTGTCGCGGTTACGAATATCCGTTTTGAATCTGGGGTTCTAACATGGGACGTTGTCTTACATGCGGATAGTTACATATTAGTCTTAAATGATGACGAAGCAGCAAGATTGCTTTCTACTAACACCTTTTCAGAGGTAAGCGGATATTCAGGCGAAGTGAATGTAAAAGTAATTGCTCATGATACCTCAGACACATATTTGAATTCGGTAGTATCAGAAGCTGTTGTGATGTTTCCTGAAATAACGCTTGGTATCGTTATCAATTTGGAAATTATCGATGATACATTGCATTTTGACCTAGTCAACCTTGCGGATAGTTATGATATATATCTGAACGGTGAGTATTATGTTAACGTAGAAACCAATTCTTACCTGATACCGCAAATCATCCTTGATGATGAAACAAGTTATTTACAAGTAATGGCTAAATCAGAGATTCATCACTCATCGCCCCTTAGCGAAAAGAAATATGTTTCTGTTGAAATAATTACTACTTATGAAGAATTGTTATTGATTACAAGTAATGGCAGTTATGAATTAGGAAATAATATCGAGGCAACAGGCAGTTGGACACCAATTGATTTTAGCGGGTATTTCAATGGCAATGGTTATGAAATCTCCAATTTATTGATCGATACTGCATATGAAAACACCGGATTCTTTGGTTTATTGAATGAAGCAACAGTCTTGAGTCTGATATTATCAGGCACAATCAATATCGATTCCGATATCTATCAAATCTCCGTTGGAGCTTTGGCCGGCAAGGTAACATATTCTATCATCAGTGACATCGATATTGACTTCGACATTGATGTTGATTCTGCAAACGGTATCGGCAATGTAGGTGGCGTATTCGGAGTCTTGGAAAATACCTTTATCGACAACATCCATTATATGGGTGATATTACAGCCCATAACATGATTACCGGAGGCTTTGTCGGTACTTCATCAAATCCGGAAATCAACTCCCGGATCGAAAGATCAAGCGTCTACACGACAATTACTGTCTCCGGAGGCCTGGAAAGTTTTGCAGGTGGATTCATCGGTAAGTTTACAAACAATATGTTAGAAATCAATACTTCCTATGCCAATATTATCTTGCAAGGCGCAAGCTATGTCGGAGGATTTGTGGGCTACATGGGATCGGGAACAATCACGAATTGTTACAGTTATGGCCCAGTCGAGGCAACAAACAACGATTTTGTCCATCTAGGCGGCTTTATTGGCCATGTCGAGGGTTATAACGTATCAATCTCGAAATCGTACACTGTCGCCCAATTATACACCGATGCAACGGGTATTGAGGTCTATGTAGGTTCCTTTAGTGGCAAAACACCTGGTGGAACAATTGCTAATATCTACGCCAACTGTTATTACGACAGATTGACGAGTACCCTGGATAGAATCGGAAACACAGTTACAGGAAGAGGCGATGGCATTACAGGGGTGAATATTTTGTCGCTAACAGGATTAACCGGATTCGATCCATCAATCTGGGATTTTTCCGGACCATATCCAATTCTTATTTGGAACTATGAATAGTTGCTAATTAAAATTACAATATAAAAATAATGAAGGAGGCGGTGTCTTTGATTGTAAACGATATCAGTCAATCATCACAGCGAGTAATTTGAACAAAGGATTCGACTTCACGATTGCCAAAAAAGAATGAATGGACAATATGGAAAAGAAGCAATATTTGCACGTTCCTTATTGAAAAAGAGGAGGACACACTATGAACGAAAAAAACAAGAAAGAAGAATATGTAAAACCAATGATTGAAATCATTGAGTTCAGCTTGGAAGAAAGCATCGCGACTAGCCTTGATTTCGGTCCCTCGACGATGTGCGGAGAGGAGATGTGGTAAGCCATGAAAAAAACATTCATTTCCTTTGCACTGCTTTTGCTTTTGGGGACATTTCTAGCGCTATGTTCCTTTAACATCACGGTATCGGCTACAGGCGTCCAACAAAGTGAACACTACGTTGACGTCTACCTGACATCTTATTTCGACCCCGATAACATCATCGATACTGAAATTATCGTTCCATATGAGGACGACATGTGGTTTGATGAGGCAACAAACTTACTCTACACATTCGGCACTTCCGATTGGGATGTCGGCGTGGAAATTCCAACAGCACAGCCGGGAAGTCCTATTGAATACGACATGTGGTTCGACGAAGCCGCGGATACATTGTACACATACGGAACAGAGTGGGATTCAGGAGTCGAATTACCGATTGCAGACCCAGGTCTCACATATGGACAAACACTATCATTTGCAGCGGATGTCGGCACGATGGAAGGTTATACGTTTTTGTATTGGGAAGTAAACGAATCAATCAACTATTTACCTGTTGATCACCAGTTTTCCCTGACAGAGACGAACGTCCTTCAGGCCGTGTTTAGTCCTGCGGAAATGCATGTAGTTACTTTCGTAGATTCCAACAGCAAGATTTTGGATATACAATATGTCGAAGACGATGGAACTGCAACCGCACCAGAATCATTACCATCAAAACCTGGATATACGATTGCGGAAACAAACTGGAATACATCTCTTACAAACATCACCGATGACACGATCGCAGTGTTGCAATACACAAAGACTGATACTACAAGCTATACCCTGTCCGTTCCAAATGGAACCGGGGATGGCAGCTATGAATACAACACAGTCGCAACAGTGGTGGCTGATGCTCCGACAGGTGAAGAATTCTTCCATCATTGGGAAGTAGAAGACCATACAGTAAGTTATCAATCGACTTATAAATTTACCGTCCTTGAAAACACGACCATCACAGCTGTATACAGCACTTCAGCAGTTACTGATGCGCCAACAGTGACGATAACAGACTCTTTCAGTATCAGAGGTGGCTACAAGACATTTATTGGTCAGTTCTATGTGCCGAGCAGTTACACAATGGTCGAGTATGGAATTTTGATATCACCCAACGAGGAATGGGTCGAAATTGACACGGAAAATGCAACAAGATATCAAGGCAGCAAGTACAATGGAACCACAGGCGAATACGTAATGAGTTTTGCAAACGACGATGCAATCAGTACGAGAGCTTATCTTATCTGCAAAGATTCTGAAGATGCTTTGGTCACAGTTTACAGCGAACCGTCCTATCAGATATTAAATGGAGGTTTTGAAACCAGTAACCTATCTGGTTGGACAGCATACATGATTTGGAAAGACGAATCGGGAATGGCTGCATTTCAGACCGACCGAGTAGTAAGCGGAACATATTTTGAAGGAAACTATCCTTACGACCGCGATGGGACATACAACCTTGGTGTATACGGAGGAAGTCAAACATGGGATCAATCATCTGAAAGAATGGGACATCTGCGTTCATCGAACTTTGTGCTCGGCGGTAGCGGATGGATTAGTTTCAAACTTGGAGGAGGAAAGATTTCATCTACAGCTTTTGTATCAGTCAGAAGAGCTTCAGACAATGTAGAAGTCGCACGATTCGCGAACAAGAACTATAACAACACTACAATCGCTTCGACTCAATACGAAAGTTCGATTACCAATGCCGAAGCCTTTATGTACCAATATTATTACGACTTGTCAAGTGTCGGTGAATTGGGCGAGATTTATTATATCGTTCTTACCGAATCGGCATCGTATGATTGGTGCATTATGTCTGCGGACAGTTTTATAACCTATTATAAAGAAGATCTATCACCAATTGCTGATCAAACAGCCACGAATATTGTGCCTAGCATTCTTGGAGTAGATACTGCATCCAATACAATTGTTAATGGATACTTCGACGATGGATTAAATAATTGGCAGAATGTCAATTCAAGTTTTTACCTTAATAGCGGACAGGCTAGAAGTAATCCAACAGGTGATGGAGATTTAGGCGTATTAAGATCAAGCGCATTTACTGTTACAACAAACCAATACATCCGGTTTGACTGGGCTGGCGGACTGAAATATGACAAACAGATCTATATTTCTGTCAAAGAAGTTGGCACAAACATAGAAGTATTGCGTTTTGTGAGAAGAGACAATTTAAGTGGTAAAGAAAGTGAAGGCTTTGACAACCACATGCTAAATTTATCTTCACTCGACACAACCAAGAAATATTATCTTGAGATTTGTGATAATCGTTCTGGCGGATGGGGAATAAGTTATGTGGATGCAATTAGATTGGTTCCTGAGTCAGAATGGAACAGCGTCACTTCTGGAGACAGAGCTGTTTCAATCACGCCATTGGAAACTGATTTTATTTATGTCAAACCGTAATTACAAGATATTTTCATTGACATCTATTTTTCATGTAACAATTTATTGTCCATTTGATTCTCTCTTATAGGCTACATCTAGTAATTTTATGTATACCCTTTAATAAAGCATAGTCGTATGAACATGCCGTAGCGAAAGTGATTTTGCTACGGCTGTTCGATATGCAGATTCGTTTGATTTACTGTTTAGTCTATTATCAGTTAAACAAATATGATAAAATACCTTTGGTGATTAATTTTGACTACTTATCGTGAACTAAAATCTAAAATCATCAATCAGGCTTCAGTTACTAACACGCCCGTTGTCGGGGAATTTGAACTGACAAGCAGGTGCAATTTTGTATGCCCGATGTGTTATGTGGCAGACAATAGTGTCAAACAAGAGTTATCAACAGAAGCATGGAAACAGATTTTTTCCGAAGCGGTTGAGGCCGGATTGGTCTATGCTTTGTTGACAGGAGGAGAAGCACTCACTCGCGTCGATTTTGTTGTGCTTTATGAATATCTCTATGATCTCGGTGTCAAAATCACGGTTTATACAAATGGCTATTTCATAAATGATGCTATATACGAAGCGTTTATGAAACGGCCACCTGAACTCGTCGCAATTACACTTTACGGGGCTTCAAATAAAACATATGAAATTGTCACAAAAAGCAAAAACGGCTTTGATAATGTCAAAAATAATATCTTGTCACTAAAAGAAAAGAATATTCCCGTTGCCTTAAGAGTTATCCCTCTTCCTGAAGTATACAAGGATTTGGACTTGTTGATCGAGTTTGTCAAAGAGTACGAACTCACGCTGGGATATTTTCTCTATATCGGTCCGTCTCTAAATAAGGATTTTCAAGGAAGGCTAAACCCGGATGAATTGAATGATTTTGAATGTAAAATCATCTCAGCTTTTCCCAAAAAACAAAACAAAACGATTGTTGATTATGACACTGCGAAAACTTGTGCTGCTTTGAAAAGCGGTTATTTCATCAACCATCTTGGATATATGCAAGCATGTGCCATGATGCCTTATCCAAAAAAGAAGCTCATATCTGGGAAACTAAAAGAAACATTTGTCGAACTTGCAGAAGTGTGGAAAGACATGGAAAAGTGTTCTGATTGCGAAGCGTGTTCCTATATACGGGAGTGTATTCAGTGCGTCGCAAGAAGATATCTAGAAGGCGATGTTGCGAAATGCGGAGACTATCTCTATCAAATTGCTTTGAAAAGGGGGAATCTACATGACTAATCTATTTCAGATTGCCGACATTAAATTACAATTTGATTATAATTTCAACGAATTCTTCGAAGATAGAATTGGGAGCTATGCTAAAGCAGACATAATTCCCGATCATTTCATGAAAGTAACTATTGAAAGTCATATTGAAAGACCAAAAGGCATTTTGAAGTTAGACTATAAAGACAGACACCTTTTTGAGGACGGAAACATAAATTATCTGTTCAAAGAAGATGAAACTGGATCTATCACCGATTTAATCAAATACGACAAAGACTTCAAACATATCGAGATTTTACTCTCAGACACAATCGGTTCAAGACTACCCGAAGTAGAATATCTTTTGACAGGAATGATGTTTTTCGAGATTGCCCTAGAAAATAGCAGAATTTCCATTCATGCATCCGCAATCTCATACAATGACGAAGCGATTCTGTTTTCAGCACCGTCTCAAACAGGCAAATCTACCCAGGCTGAACTCTGGTCCAGCAATCTTGAAGGTGTGAGAATCATCAACGACGACAAACCAGTGTTATTTCTTAAAGACAATGTACTGTGGGCTTCAGGAACTCCCTGGTCAGGAAAAACGGCCAGAAACGAAAATATTACCAATCCTGTAAAGTGTATTGTTTTTCTCGAACAAAGCTCAAAAAACGAGTTGCTCTCATTAAGTAATCAGGAAATAATCACTTATTTCCTTCGCAATATTCACAGACCTAAAGAAGAGCACCGTTTGACCAAAATATTGACTGCGATTGAAACGCTGGTTTATCAGACGCCAGTTTATCTATATAAAACAACCAAAGAACAAAGTTCTTTTGATTATTTATACTATGCCATCTATCGAGGAGACCATTTATGAAAATAAAACCAGGATATGTATTAAGACTTGTTGCCGGTGAGAATATCGTTATTCCAACTCAGGAAGCAGCATTAAACTTCAATGGGATTATGACATTGAATGAGACAGGGAAATTTCTTTGGGAGCATCTTCAGTATGATACATCAATCGATAGTTTGACTGATGAGATTGTGATTAAATATCAAGTATCAGAAGAAGAGGCAAAAAAGGATGTTCAAGAGTTCATTGACATCCTGAAAGGAAAAAACATACTTTTAGATGAATAAACAGACAGTTTCATTAAATGATATCCGACAGGTCATTGAAGAACAACTGAATCAAGGCAAAGAAGTCACTTTCCGCATCAAAGGAAACAGTATGCTTCCGTTTTTAGTATCGGACGTGACCGACGTCACGCTAGTGAGGCCTTTAGATAAATGCACAAGATACGATGTTGTCCTATTTCAAACCAAAGAAGGAAAATACATCATGCACCGGATAATCAAAACGATTGAAGATGAATATATTACAATGGGTGATGCCTTGAAGACTAGAGAAAAGATAACACAAAAACAAATCATTGGTGTCATGAAATCTTTCCAGACGGCAGACAAGATTGTTGATTGTGATGCGTTATCGTATAAACGCAAAGTTATTCTTTGGGTTTTACTGAGACCATTTAGAAGAATATTGCTTGGGCTATACAGAAAAATCAAGAGGAGTGAAACTCATGAATGAAATCCATGCTCAACTATTCGATTTGGTCAGGCACGCTTTGGATAACATAGTCTATGACAAGGTTCTAACAGAAGAAGAAAAACTCTATGTCATAGCACGGGAAAACGGCGTATCTGGGCTGATTTACACAATTTTGGACAAGGACAAAATCGGTCCAAAGACATACACTCGTTTTCAAAAAGACTACTATCGTTTTCAAACAAAAGACATCATCCAGCAAGAAACCATTTCGGAGATTAGTTCCATCTGTAATGAAGCGGAAATCAAGCACATCTTCCTTAAGGGAGCATACTTGAAAAGGATCTACCCTCAAAGCTACATGCGGGCAATGGGCGATATCGATATGCTTGTACAAAAAAAGGATCAAGAGAAAATCCACCAATTGATGATAGAGCATAATTTCAAAAATCCCATCAATAGTGCCTCACATGAATGTTTCACAAAAGGCAAGAATGTTTTCATAGAAATCCATCCTCAAATCGATCTGCATTTTGCCCAGGCTCACAAAGATGTCTTAAATCAAGTCTGGGAAGAAGCGAGCTGTGTTTCCGGATTCGAATATTATTTATCGATCGAACACAATCTGCTCTATTTGCTTAGTCACTTGTCAAAACATTTACAATCTTCTGGAATAGGTTTAAGGCAGATTCTTGATATTGGCATTTTGTTAAACAAATATGAAATAGAAATAGATGAAAAGAAAATGAAAGGTCTTCTTGATAATACTGGACTGGAATTATTCATGCAAAATATGGCATGGCTGAACAAACGGTATTTCAACTTTATATCTGGTGATATGTTTCTGGTTAATTTTCATGAAGATGAAAGTTTTTATAACGAATTAACATCATTCATATTAGCATCAGGAATCCATGGCAAAGCTGATGATTTTAATCGAGCCATACCTGCAATTACCAAAGTATCGCTAAAGAATGACACAGTGAAAAAAAGCAAAATGAAATACTTGTTTTCTGTCTTGTTCTTAAAATATGAAGACATGGCACCGACAAGACCGTACCTGCAGAAATGTCCGGTCCTTTTGCCTTTTGCCTGGGTTGCTAGATGGTTTAAACTGGTTTTTATGCAGACAAGGAGAAGCATAACAAAAATCAAAGCCTTGAAGGTTAATCAAGACGTATTGAATAAGCAACTTGATTTATACAAAAGACTTGGATTAACTGAAAAATGACAACAAATGTTGTCTTTTTTTTGCATTAACAAATTTGATTATACTAAATTTGCATAAATTAAAAAAAATTTTACGAATATTCTATATTATAACAAAAAACTATGATAAACTTATACAAAATGTGCACCGGGAAAATTACTAAAATAACTACAGGAGAGGTTGAAATTAATGAGAAAAGAAATTGAAGATCGTATTCCCTATGTCAAACCAGAAATAGAAGTAATTGAATTCCAACTCGAGGAAAGCATTGCGACAAGTTTGGACTTTGGTCCATCAACTATGTGTGGAGAGGAGATGTGGTGATACAATGAAAAAACTAATTGTGGCTTTTCTATTTGCATTATTCGTCTTCGCGTTACCATTACAGATCGTTCATGCTGGCGATGTTAGAGCGCTTGTTGATGTGTCTGTTACGTCATCTTTCGACAGTACAAATACTGTTTCAACAACAGTAGAGGACCAATCCTATGGTACAAAAGTCTCATTCGCTGCCAGTCTGCCCGGAAGTCAAACTGGTTATGAGTTTTACTGTTGGATTGTAAACGGAGTAGTAAGAACCGATCTTGCTCAAGGTGCTGAGTTTATAGTTACAGAAGGATTGAGTCTTGTAGGTGTATTTCATCCGATCGATCCTTTGAAATATGCTGTTGTATTTTTGGATTCCAATGGACAAAAGTTGAAAATTGAATATGTTTCATCAGGTACTGGAGCAACTGCGCCTTCTACAACTAACTTATCAAAACCTGGCTATACTGTTGATGACGTAACTCCTTGGGATAGTGAGTTTTCTAATGTAACAAGCAATTTAATTATCTTGTTGCAATATGAAAGTGCTGTATCTGAAATGATTTCTGTCGGAGTAACAGGCGGGACCGGTGCGGGAAGTTATGCTTTCAATAGTGTCGTAACAGTAGTTGCCGATACGCCTGAAGAAGGATATTTCTGTTATTGGGAAGATGCAAATGGAAAAGAAGTAAGTTATCAAGAAACGTATGTGTTCACTGCTGTTAAAGATGTATCATTGACAGTTGTAACATCCGAATCTGCACCAACAGACGTAAATTATGTTACGCTGAGCGACCGTCTTTCTTTTCATAGCGAAAAGAGTACGTATATTGGCCAATTCCATATTCCCAGTGGATACACTTTAATTGAATATGGAGTGCTGACATTTGATGAAATTGGTGAATTTGATTTAACGACAGAAGGAATAATAAAATACCGCAGCAATATTTACAATACTGTTACAAACGAATTTATTGCGAGTATTCCTTCAAATAATAGTCAATACATAAAATCTTATATGGTTGTGGAATATACAGCTACAGAAAACTTGACAACTGTGTACAGTTCGGCAGAGAAGACAAGAGATCTAATGTTTTCTGAATACGGAGAAGGATCCAGCAACAACAAATGGATTGAAATTTACAATCCAACTTTGGAAACAGTTGATCTGTCTGATTACGATGTTATTACTTATGTTGGTGGAAGCGAAACAACTTACACAGAAAATTTGACTGGGTCACTTCTTTCGGGAGATGTATATGTTATTGCAAATTCTGGGGCTATTCCCGCAATATTAGCTCAGGCTGATATAACTAGCTCAATTACTTATTATAATGGCGATGACGCAATAGGCTTGTATCATTCAAGTGTTTTAATTGATCAATTCGGAGTAATTGGAGTCGATCCTGGCACAGTATGGACTGTTGGAAGCGGTGAAACTGCCGAATATACTTTGGTTAGAGCTTATGGAATCTATTCTCCAAATGCTGAATGGGATACAACTCAATGGGATGTTTATCCTCAAAACACGACAACTTATATTGGCTATCACGAGAATAATTCTGCAACATCAATAGAAATTGTTGGAGATACAACTCTGATGGCAGAAAAATCTACAGGGCTTTCTATTACATATGATCCTCTTGATTCAACAAGAGAAGTTACTTGGGAAAGCGACGATGAAGATGTTGCAACAGTTGATGCAAATGGAGTTGTAACTGGTGTTGCGGAAGGAGAAGTAACAATTACCGCTACATCTACTTCAAATGCTTCTGCAACTGATACACATGTTATTACCGTTTCTGCTGCCGTTTACTGGGATGTTACGTATTACTCAAATGGTGGAAGTTCTGTTGATCAAGATTCTGTGTTGGATGGAACCACAGTTACACCGCCTACTCCTCCGACATATACAAGTTATGTGTTTGACGGATGGTATACAGATGACGTAACTTTCTTAGTTCCATATGTTTTCAGTACGCCAGTTACTGCTGATGTAGACCTTTATGCAAATTGGGTCGAAGAAGGCGGAGTAACTTTGGCTGATGATTTATTCTTTTCTGAATATATAGAAGGCGGAGGAAGCAATAAAGTTATTGAAATTTATAATGGAACAGGATCTTCGGTAGATTTATCAAATTATACTGTTGAATTATATTCTAATGGAGCATCTACCGCAACAGCCTCATTAACAATGTCTGGAACTTTATTAGACGGATAGGTTGCTACTATATATAATGCAAGTGCTACTGCCGATTTCAAAGATAAAGGAGCAATTAACTTTTCCAACAGCTCTGTTGCAAACTGGAATGGTGATGATGCAATTGTCTTGAAACAAGGAACAACCATTATCGATGTATTTGGGCAGGTAGGGTTTGACCCTGGATCTGCATGGACTGCAGGAGGAGTTACCACTGTCAATAAAACTCTCGTAAGAATGCCTTCTGTTTCTTCGGGTGATGCAAATGGATTGGATGCATTTGATCCTAGTATTGAATGGATACAATATGATCAAGATACTTTTTCTTATTTAGGCTCTCACACAATGGATTAATTGAACACATATTTTTGATTCTTATGGCGCCACTTAACTTGTGGTGCCATTTTCTTCACAATAACCAATCTATATGATATAATTTTCATAGTCTCTTTTCTTGCCATGGAGGATTGTTCATGCAAAAACCAAAGAAACTCATTCTAATCTTGCTGATAAGCATATTCACGCTTGTCCTTTTTCAAATTGGGAATGTTAAGGCAGAATCCTCCGTCACTGTAAATGTCACATCATATTTTGATGAAGAGAACCAAATCTTGACTGAAGTTACAAATCAGGCATATGGATCTCAAGTATCATTTTCCAGCAACCTTTCAACTCAAGAAGGTTATACATTTGTATATTGGATTTACAATGGAATTATTAGAGAAGACATACTACAAAATTATGCATTTACAGTGACTTCTGATACAGATTTAGTTGCTATTTTTAGACCAATTGACAAATTTGCTGCTGTTTTTATGGACTCAAATGGACATTTGATTGATGTCCAGTATGTTTTACCTAGTGACGATGCTTTGGATATTGACAATGGATTATTGCCTACCAAGCCCGGATATGAGATTTCCATAAATAAATGGAGTAATGATAATGACTTAACAAATATTACATACAACACTATTTTTGTTTTGCAATATACCAAAATAGTTTCAACTACATATTCTTTATCTGTCACAGATGGAACTGGTGATGGAACATATGCATATAATTCATATGCGACAATTACTGCTGATGCTCCAGGAGAAGGATTGTATTTCAACTACTGGAAGATTGGCGACAGGATTGTATCAAATACGCCAACTTATCAATTCACTGTTTTAGAAGATGTCACGATTGAAGCAGTCTATTCAGAAATAGTTAATCAAGGGATTCCCATGATTTCAATCGGCGACAATTTAGCTATTCGCGATGGTTATCAAACTTTCCTTGGGCATTTATATTTACCTAATGGATATGAATTGATTGAGTTCGGTATGATTGTATCATCTGGTACAGAAGTAATTGATTTATATTCAGCTTCAATAACTAGATATCAAGCATGTAAATACAACACTGACACTTTTGAATTTGTAATGAGTCTTCCTGATTCATCGCTGAATTCACATAGAGCGTATTTGGTTGTGAAAGATGCCAATGGTAATTTAATGACTTTATATGATGAAATTCTTGTTTCTTCGCCATCTTATACGTATGCTACTGATTTATTCTTTTCATATTATATAGAAGGATCAAGTTATAATAAATCGATAGCTATTTTCAATGGTACAGGAAATAGTGTTGATTTGAGTTCTTATACTGTTAAATTATATTCAAATGGAGCTTCATCAGCAAGTATCAGCCTTCCTCTTAGCGGAACACTTGCTCACGGTGATGTATATGTTATTTCTCATGCAAGTGCATCTGCGGCAATTTTAGCACTAACCGATTTAATAAATAGCGGCCTGGCAAATTTCAATGGCGATGATGCATTGGAACTTGTTAAAGGGGCGGTAATCGTTGATAGCATTGGGCAAGTAGGCGTTGATCCTGGAACAGAATGGACAAGTAATGGTGTTTCCACTTTAGATTCTTCTCTGATTAGGAATTCGTCAGTTACTTTGGGGAGAGCCGATTCGACATCCACATTCGATCCAAGTCTTGAATGGACTGGATATGCTAGTGATTATATTGCAGGGCTTGATGTTCACACAATGGACGGGATGGCACCGGCAATTTCATCGATACAGGCATACATTCCTTCATTGGCATATTTTGTCGACGATCCACTGAATCTATCTGGTGCATACTTGCGGGTTTTTTACGCAGACGGATCCGCAGAAACAAAAACCTTGACTCAGGATCTGATTTCCGGTTTCTCGACTTCTGCAGCAGGCTCCTATTCTTTGACTATAACATACAAGTCCAAAACGGATTCATTGGCATATACAGTATCTGAACCAGAGAATTTTGCAACGTTACTCATTTATGAAGTGTATGGGGGCGGCGGGAATACTGGCGCCACATACACGAATGATTATGTTGTGCTCTATAACAATACAACAAATGGCATTGACTTGTCAGGATATTCAGTACAATACGGATCAGCTACTGGAAGTACGTATACAGCTTTGAATCTTACGGGTACGATAAGTGCTAAAAGTTATTATCTCATTTCTTTGGCAAGCGACGGAGCAGTCGGTTCAGAATTTCCGATTACTCCCAATCAGAGTGAATCTATCAACATGTCAGTTACATCAGGCAAGATTGCTCTTGTTGGAAATACTGACTTGATCACAATTGCATCTGATCCTGATGTTATCGACTTTGTTGGGTATGGATCTGCAAATGAGTATAAGACTGCACCTACCGAAACTTTGAGTTCTTCATTATCAGCCAAGAGAAACAGTGCTATCGATACCGATGATAACTCTAGCGATTTTTCAGTCGATACTCCCAATTTAAGTTACTTATCCGAAGGTGGAGCCCTGGAAGACTTGGATTATTCGGGTTATAGTGATTACTACGTGTCAATCGATATCAGTACTGATGTCATAACCGACCTTGCGCTTTTGTTGCGATCGACAATCGCATATGTCTCATATGGCGATGCAAGATACGTCTACACAATCTATGACAACGACAGCCAGGTTGTATTATATGATATTCCAACTTCGGACAGTTATCGAAATGTTCCTGCGACTGGACTTGATGGTTGGGGCGATGGAGGAGACATAATAACCGTAGACTTTTCGATTTCCTTGAACCGGGAACACGTCTGGGCTTGTGATGATATGCGCATTATGCCGATAAATAGTGACAGAACGCTCGATAGTTATGTGGGCTTCGAACTGAATGAAGATGATGTTATTTTCGATTATCGGCCTAGTAATACCGACAGAGGGCATTATTCCGATCTGCATAATTTATGGAACGCATTGGCATCTCCCAACATTACCCACAGCAATCACTTTTTCGGAGAGGAAAATGGGGCTTCCGTGGCCTCGTATCTCATGAACAGCATTTTCTATCCAGGAGACGAGTTTAAAGGCGATATCGCGAGGATTTTGTTCTACATGACCTTGATGTACCCTTATTTGACGCTCGTAGATCAGGGAAGTCCTGATGCAGTCGAAGGATCAATCTATTACGGTTTTCTAGATGTATTGATGGAGTGGAATGCAGAAGATCCGGTCTGTTACTACGAAATTCAAAAGAATGAATTAATCTTCGACACACAAGGCAATCGCAATCCGTTTATTGATTTCTACAATCAGGACTTTGCGGAATTGTTGTTTGCATCCGGAGATCCCAATATTTTAGATTAAACGATCAATATATAAGCACAATCGGTTGATTGTGCTTATATATTTTATTAATTATTATCCTCGATTGAACTATCTCTTTTATTTTGTTTAGGTTTATGATATGATAAGTTTCAAAGCATTCTGAACAACTTGAAGTATTTTTTTTGTTCAAATAGCATCATTTTTCCAAAGTTATGCAAATCATTTTACGGTGGGTGTTCAAAATGAAAAATAATGTCTTGATTATCTTTATATTATTACTTTTCGTGTCTGTTTTTGGTTGTAATGGCCTTTCAACGACTTTGGTTACAACTACCGCTTCGTCCACAACTTCCACTTCGACAACTGCAGAAGTAGTGACCACAACTTCCATTAATTCCTCGGCGGTCGCAACCTCTCAAACGACAAGCGCGACCATAAGCTCAACAGAAGTTCCCACCACAACCGTTACGACTATTCCTTTCTTAGAATTTAATTATGATAAATTATCAGGTGCTGATTTGATAATCGACATATCAGATATTGAATTAACAATATCGTTGGTCGAAACCTCACTTGGAGTTACATTAGGCGAAACAGAAGTAACAGTTTCAGGGTCAGAGGCTACTTTCAAACAGATATATTTGGATTCTATAGGATTAGGTGAGTATGAATACGTCTTTTCTACTTCAGAGGGATCTATTAATGTTACAATCATAGTAACAGATACCAGAATGCCTCATCTTGAAAGCGCTGCATCCTTCCCCTATGTTGTAGATACTGATGTTGTCTTGACATTTATCATGTACTCAGGTTCTTTATATGGACTGAGCGGTAATGACATAACTACTGATGATTATGAATTTTCAAACAACCAATTGACAATTGATTATGACTATATCATCTCTAAATTTATTGAAACTCCGGAGAGAACAACTTTAATCCTTGGGTATACGTTGACATATCCTGGAGGAGCAAACGTCGGCTATATTTATATTCAAAAACCTTAAGATTATTTAATACTAACAAGCATCCTAAAAAATGCTTGTTTTTTTCATTTGTTTTCATTGACATATAGCTGCAGTCTTTATTGCATTTGGCACATGTTTATGTTAGAATATCTTGAAATGAAAGGGATGCTCTAATGAAAGATACAATTAATAAATTTCTGGATTTGCAATCGATTGAACATGTGTTGATTGATCCTAAAACAATCATTTTTCGCTACGAGTTTTTAGAAAAATGCCAGATGAATTATTGTGGAAGATACAATAAATCTTGGTCCTGTCCTCCCGCAATTGGTGATGTCTTGAAAATTCAGGATTATGTTTTGTCTTTTTCAAAAGCATATCTTTATCAAATGGTTTTCCCTTTGGAAGATTCCTATGACTATGAGTCGATGGAAAAAGGTAGAAATGAAATTATGGCTGAAACTTTGGCTCTAAACTCGCTATTGTTAGAGACAAAAGATATATTTTGCATTCTTTCTGCAGGGAGTTGTCAAGTATGCAAGGATTGTACATATCCTGACAAACCTTGTAGATTTCCGGAAAAGATGCTTTTTTCCATGGAATCACTTGGAATTGATGTCGCCGTTTTGGCAAGAGAATATGGGATGAAGTACTATCACGGACCACTCACAATCACCTATTTTTCTATTTGTTTTTTTTGAAGGTGCTATGATGAAGAATATCACAATTTTAGGTAAAGAAAAAATAATACTTTCAGCTCGTAACAATCAAAATCTCTTGAAGCTATTGTTAGAAAATGGGATTTATGTCAATAGCCCTTGTGGAGGCATGTCACTTTGCAACAAGTGTCTGGTTTGGTGGGTGGAAAAAGAGGAATTTATTAAGGCTTGTCTCCACTTAATCGAAGAAGACATGACCATAAAAGTCGAAGAATTAAGCGGGTTTGGCATCACTTCCATAATTGATGACAATTATGATATTGAGTCAAGACAAGGTTATGGCATCGCTCTTGATTTAGGGACTACGACATTGGCTTTCTATTTATTAGATCTTACAAACGGGAATATCTTAAAAAGCAAATCATTGCTTAACAAACAAATCAGTTTTGGCGCTGATGTCATCACAAGAATCGAACAATGTGTAAGAGATAACTTGGATAAACTCCATTCTATATTAATAGAAGAGATTAATTCAGTTATTATTGAATTCAAAACCGAATTTAACATTAAAACAATTTCATCTATAGTGGCTTCTGGAAATCCAACCATGATTCACATCTTAGCCAATGTCAATCCCCAATCAATTGGATTCGCTCCATATACTCCTGTGTTCTTAGATTCAAGGACATATTCTGGCAAAGAATTGGGAATCAATGTTGAAGAAGTATTACTTACACCCCATATCAGCGCATTTGTTGGCAGCGATATCGTTATGGGAATGATAGCTTCAGGGATGTTGGAAGACAAATATTCCCTCTTGATTGATCTAGGCACCAATGGTGAAATTGTCCTCAAAAAAGCTAACGAATTCTTTGCAACTTCGACTGCCGCTGGACCGACATTTGAAGGGGCCAATATTGAACTTGGAATGGGCGGGGTTAAAGGCGCCATCAACAAGGTTGAATTTGTTGATTCCACGTATAAATATAGTACAGTATCTGGTGTACCTCTTGGCATATCTGGATCGGGATTAGTCGATCTTGTCGCCTTGTTGTTAAAGAATGGATTGATTGATGAAACTGGACATATGGCAGATTCGATTAAGAATAACAGGTTTTATTTAACTGATAAAATTTACATATCACAAAAAGACATCAGACAATTTCAACTTGCCAAAAGTGCAATATATTCAGGCATCGAGACGCTGCTTGAAGTAGCAGATATCTTGCCTGAAGTTGTCGAACACATCTATCTTGCCGGTGGCTTTGGTTTTTATCTTAATTTGGAGAACACTTTCGCTTCTGGGCTTTTGCCTCTTGAATTCAAAGGCAAGGTCAAGTCTATTGGCAATGCTTCCGGAGCCGGATCCATTAGTGTTTTATTAAAACCAGATTTAATCGAACTTGCCTCAAAAATTAAAACAAAAGTCAAAACAATAGATTTAGCCAACAATCCAAAATTTACGAATAGATTCATGGAAAATATTTTGTTTGAATAATTGCAAGGGAGGAATACATTATGAAAGCGAGCTTAAGTGACTATTTGCTTGAAGAGATTTTGAATCTAGATGACTTAAAACAATTATTCAGTCATTTTGCCAAATTGACTGATATTGATGTCTCACTTCATAATATCGAAGGCGAAGAGATATTGTCTTATCGCATTCATCCCGAAAGAAACATCTGTGAACTCGTGAAAGCTAGACAATCAAATTGTAATATGCAAATGAAATATGCAGGCCTTAAATCAGCCGAACTCGGAGACCCTTATATTTTCCAATGCGGTACAATGGTCAAATGCTCCGTGCCAATTTTCTTTGAAGAAAAGTTTCTCGGTTCTCTTGCCTGTGGACCGGTATTGTTATGGGAAGCCGATGAAATTGCCAGAAACGACTTGGCAAAATTTGCCGAGAACTATCATGTCCCCAAATCTTTGGCAAACGAAATCATTGATTGTGTCAAACAACTGTCTCCAGAAAATATGAGAAGTGCAGCACAGATGCTTTCCTTGATGGTTTCATATATGTGCAAGGAAGAATCTATATTCTTGCAACAAAGAGCTAAAATTACCAGACAGCAGGATAAGATCGCCGATTTAATGGCAGAAAAAAGAATCAATGCGCTTAGCATTGAAACCATTGAAAAACGAAATAAGTTTAAAAAATACCCCTTTGAACTTGAAAAAGAACTGATTGCTTTTTTACAAACAGGTGATACTACCAATGCAATGGCAATGCTCAATTCGATTTTAGGTGAAATATTCTCACTGTCTTCAGGAAACCTTGATATCATCAAAGCCAACATCTACGAGTTGACAGCTGTTTTGATGCGTGCCGGGGTCGATGCCGGAGTCAGTCTTGCGGATATGAGCCATATCTTGAAAAAAGTCACGATAATACTGTCTGAAGAGACAGAATATGATGAAGTCTGTCTTTTGACAACAGAAGTCATGGAAGAAATCAATCATGTTATCTCAACCAATAAATTTACCAAAAAAAGCAACGAGAATCTAATCAATGCCATATCCTTCATCAAAAAGAACTATCGGGAAGACCTTAGTCTAGACCATGTAGCTAAAAATGTTTTTGTCTCAAACTATTATTTGAGTCATCTCTTCCGGGATGAACTCAACATGACTTTTTCTGATTATGTGAATAAAGTAAGGATGGATGCCGCTATCAAACTAATGAAAGAATCCAATATGGCTATTCAGCAGATTTCTATTCAATGTGGTTTTGCTGATTCAGGATACTTCACAAAAATCTTCAAAAAGTACCATGGAATAACACCTAAGAAATACATGAGTCTGTATTTTTAACATAAAAGTCAGAACTTATCTGGCTTTTTTTTATAACAAGATATTACAGTTTTACGACAAAGAAGCGACTGTTTAATGAAAGCGTTATCGTTTATAATATGAGTGAAAATCAAAAAGGATGGTAGATTACATGATTTTAGAAGACATCAGCACCCTTCTCCAAAAAGGAAAAGCCAAAGATGTGAAATTATTGGTTCAACAGGCACTTGATCAAGGCGTCGAACCCAAAGAAATCTTGAACCAGGGTTTGATTTTAGGCATGTCGATCATCGGTGGCAAATTTAAGAGAAACGAAGTATTTGTTCCCGAAGTTTTGGTAGCCGCAAGAGCAATGAACTCTGGTTTAGAAATCTTGAGACCTGCTTTAGTGCTTGCCGGAACAAAATCCAAGGGTAAGGCATTAATTTGCACTGTCATGGGTGATTTGCATGATATAGGCAAGAACTTGGTCAAGATGATGATTGAAGGCCAAGGTATCGAAGTTGTCGATTTGGGAGTAGATGTTTTTCCTGAAACAATAATCGAAGCAATCATTTCTGAAAAACCACAAATCCTTTGTCTCAGCGCCTTGTTGACGACTACAATGATGAATCAAAAAGTCATAATTGATGCCATTAAAGCCGCGGGATTGAGAGACAAAATAAAAATCATGGTTGGCGGAGCACCTGTCACTGACCAATTCGCCAAAGAGATCGGCGCCGATATGTACAGCGCTGATGCCGCATCTGCAGCTGAAGCGGCTCTTAGTTTCATGCAATAGGGGGTAACTATGTTTAAAGACATCAGCTATTATAAACCAAATATCGACAAGACTTTTGCCGAGTCGAAAAAACTCTATGACGATGCTTTGCATAAAGAAGTTGGAAACGTCTCTTTTCGTGTTTTACCCCCATCAGATGTTGAATTTTATACAGACCTCGACCTAACTTCATATAATTATGAAACAGACATTGAAAAATATTGTGACGATTTGATTGCAATGCTTGCCAATTCATATGAAAAAAGAAAAGCCATTGATGATAATATGATTCCTGCTGTATTCCCGATACTAGGCATCGGAGATTATTCTGCCTTTGTCGCTGGAAATATTATTTTCAAACCAGATACAAGTTGGGGCGAGCATGTACTAAAAGAAATTGATGACTGGAAAAAACTGCCTAAGCTTGGCACGACAATTTGGTACAAGAAGTTTCTCCAAATCTCTGAGGAATTAATCAAAAGAAGTGCTAGACAAGGTATTCCTTATATGAGAGGGTTCTTTTCTCCACTTGATCTTGCTCATGCGCTTCGCGGAGCGGAAATCTACTATGATTTTTATGACGAACCAGTAAAAATCCATGAATTATTGGATTATTGTGCAGATGCGACAATTATGTTTGCCACTGACATCTACAATTTGGTGGATAAATACTATAAAGACACGAAATATGGAACATGGTACACCAAAAATATGATTAACATGTCAGAAGACATCGCCTGTATGATTTCTGGAGACACTTATAGGGAATTTTGCAGACCGCACACACAAAAAGTGATTGATTATTTCGGTATTGGTTATATGCATTGTCATTCAAGAGCGATGTATCTTGTAAAAGAAATCTGTTCGATGCAAAATGTGGTCCATCTGTGGCTAGCCACAGACCCAAACCAACCACGGCCTTTCGAACATTTACAAGAACTAATTAAAGATGCTAATGGTAGCGTTCTTGCAATTGATTGTGAAAATTTTCAAGAAATTGAAGACAACTTTAAAATCATGAAAAAAGGAAATTTCTCGATTTGTCTTCCCGTAAAATCCATCGAAGAGGGAATCAAATTGGTAAAAAACTTTAATCAACTTAAATAATACTGGAGGAATTCACTGTGAAAAAACTCGGATTATTGTTGATACTGACAGTTATATCGGTTTTTTTCTATGGGTTGAAACCAGTAAATGCAAAGGCATTTGATGAAGATACTATCAGGATCTGGTTTTCCCAGTATGAAGAAGAAAATGAAGCAATGCAAGCAATTGCGGATAATTTCACACTTGAAACCGGAATTGAAGTTGAAGTCATCTCCAGAATCAATGTCTTTAATGCTGTTACAGATTTAGTCAACAACGCAACTTTAGATGATCGACCTGATTTAGTCTTCATGCAAGCACCAGATATCGGAAAACTTGTGTCGAGTGGCTATTTAGAGACATTGACGGACTTTATCGATAGTGATCTTTCTTCAAGGTACGTGGAAGTAGCGCTTGAGTCATTCAAACTAGATGGAGAAACATACGGCGTTGGGTATGCCGTTGACACCTCAGGTTTGCTTTATAACAAAGATATTATTTCTGAAGACGAACTCCCGAATACATGGGACGATTTTTTCGCTCTTGCCGAAAGCAAGACCGTATATGATAATGAAGGCAAAGTATTGATCCACGGAACGCTTCTTAATTCGCGGGACATGTGGTTTACCTATCCTTTGATAAAATCATATGGCGGATATTACTTTGGTACATATCCAAACGGGCAATACAATCCTTATGATGTTGGTCTTGACAATATAGGCATGCTAGATTATATCGATAAAATTAAAGAAGCTAAAGCCAATGACTTAGTGCTTACAAATAAGGTCCATGGTGAAAGTGAAATTGTATCTAGGTTTGCGAACAATAAAGTCGGTATGATCCTGTATGGACTTTGGTATTCATCAATTCTCAAGCAAAAAGGCATCAATTATGGAATAGCTTCCTTGCCTGATCAAAATGATGGAACAAAGTCTTTAGCCCTGACTACTGTCCAAGGTTTTGTCTTAAACAATTTCTCCTTGCATAAGGATACAAGCCTTCAATTCTTGTCATATATGTTAGAAGATGAAAATCAACAATTGTTGATTGAAGCTGGCAACAGCTATGAATTAAAGCTTGGCACAAGAAATCCGGCGAACATCTTTGTCATGGAAAGTGACTATATCCAATCATCAGACATTTTGTCATCGCTCAGCAAGTTAAATGATGAGTGCGAACCTTTCCCCAATATTCCCGAAGGACCAATTTGGTATAACTACACTACATCTGTATTCCAGACGATTTTCTTTGGAGATTCATCGGGTCAAGAAGTCGAAAGTATGACCAAACTTCAGGAATTAGCAGATAAAATCAGGGACGATGTCAGATTAATGAATTTTCAGGCAGAAGAAATTGTTGTGCCATCCTGGGTATATTTGGTAGTCATAATCGTCCTGATTGTTTCAATCATCACTTATGTGGTAATCAAAAAGATTATTTTAAAGAGGAAAAATCATTATCAAAGGAAACTGTCTTGGAAAGAAACCTTGGTTGCCTGGGGCTTGATGTTACCTTTGTTATGTTTGTTATTAATTTTCTATGTATATCCAATCATTCATAATTTCTATCTGTCATTGACCGATTATAGCGGAGTTAATTTAAGAGATTACGGATTGATAGGTTTTGCCAATTACAAAGATATTTTTGTTGCTGGTCTTGATGGATTGCTTTCAATGACGCTATGGACAATTATCTTTGCCTTGTGTGTCGTATCGATTTCTTTTGTCATGGGAACATTACTGGCAACAATTATGAATAAAGTCGGTCTGAAAGTCGCAAAAATCTACCGGATTATCTTTATTCTTCCTTGGGTAATCCCAACAGTAATTACGTTGCTGATGTGGCAGGGTCTGCTAGAAACAGAGAATGGGCTCATTAACCAATTATTAGGGATATTTGGCATTCCAAACATTCCTTGGCTGTCAAATGCAATTTTCGCAAAAATATCAACAATCATGGTCATGACTTGGTTTTCTTTCCCCTATTTTATGGTTGTCTCTAGCGGCCTTTTACAAGCTATTCCCAAAGATTACTATGACGCTGCCAAAGTCGACGGAGCAGGAAGCTTCTATTCATTCTTTTACATCACTTTACCATTGATTTTTAAGGCTTTGATTCCGACTTTAATTATGTCATTTATTATGCAATTCAACCAATTCGGAGTATATATTCTTACCGCCGGAGGACCAGCTCCGGATACTATCGGCGCACCAGGCGCTACAGATCTTTTGATAACTTATGTTTTCAACACGGCATTCAACACTGAACGTTATGCAATGGCAGCTGCGTATTCGGTAATCATCTTTGTCTTTGTCAGTTTGTTTGCGCTGATTTCGATGCGGGTGACAAGAAGGGTGGAGGAAAACTAAAATGAAAAAATATAACCGACATCTTGCAAAATCAATCATGCATATTTTTCTTATCTTATTGGCAGTTGTGACGATTTTACCATTTGGCTATATTATCTTGATTGCTTTTGGTAAAAATATTGTTGGGACGAGCGCAGCGATTCCTCAAGCTTTCACTTTGGCTAATTTTCAACGATTATTCGTGGAAACTGAATTTCTTAGCTGGATGGGAAATTCCTTGTTAATTGCTTTTACAACCATGATTGTGTCAACCATTTTTGTTTCCATAACGGTATATGTCTTTTCTAGACTTCGTTTCAAAGGGCAGGCAAAACTGTTCAAATTTATCTTATTAATTCAGATCTTTCCATTGACTTTGTCGATGGTATCAATTTTTCGCATCTTTGTGACATTAGGGCTTCTAAATGATTTGAAAGGACTAATCATCGTCAACTCTACGATTTCTTCAGCGGGACTTGTTTTGCTTGCTAAAGGCTATTTTGACACAATTCCCTATGAAATCGATGAAGCAGCAATGATGGATGGCGCCTCAAGATTTCAAACGCTTACTAGAATCATCTTGCCACTGGCTAAACCAATGTTGGCCGTTGTTGCAATCCAAAGTTTTGTCATTGCCTATAACGAATATGTAATTGCTTCAACGGTGATGACTCAAGGGCTTGGTTCTATGCCTCTGGCAGTCGGTTTGCAATCAATGATTGCTGGCCAGTACGGAACTAACTGGAGTATGTATTGTGCTGCTGCATTAGTTGGATCAATACCCATGATTATTTTATTTTATTCGTTACAAAAGTATTTTATTAGTGGCCTTACAGAAGGCTCAATCAAAATGTAGGTGTGATATATGTTCAATCCTTTACTTATTCATTATGGTTTTTATCCTTTTTGCTATGCCATAAATTCTAGTACTCTTTGTATCCGGGCAAAAACATATAAAGATTCTTTAGATAAGATAATAATCCATTATATAAACCTTTATGACCATTCGGGAAACATGCTTCATAAAGAAATGGATATACAATTGACAGATTCATTGTATGCGATGTATGAAACTGCAATTCAAATCAAAGAAAAGCGTTTCAAGTACTATTTTGAATTGATTAAAGCAAGTAAGTCAGCATTCTATACTTCTGATGGATTAGTCAAGTCTCCTATGACCAATAATTATTTCTATTTTCCTTTCATCAATGATGATGATATCATCTCACTTCCTCAATGGGCAGAAGGGGAAATTATTTATCAGATTATAATTGACAGGTTTTTTGATGGCAATCCTGATAATAATCCCGAACATGTGCGGCCTTGGGGAACGCTTCCAAATCGTAGCACCTATTATGGAGGCGACTTTGAAGGCATCATCAAAAAACTGGATTATCTTGCAGATTTAGGTGTGAAAATTATCTATCTTTCGCCTGTATTCAAATCTCCGAGTTATCACAAATACGATATTTCCAACTTTTATCAAATAGAAGATATTTATGGTGGAATTGATGGATTGAAGAAACTGGTCCATAAAGTTCACGAAAAAGGCATGAAAATCGTTCTTGACGGCGTTTTCAATCATTGCTCAAGCGAACACCAGTTCTTTCAGGATTTGCTTCTAAACAACGAATTATCGTTTTTCAAAGACTTTTTTGAAGTCTATTCCTATCCTGTATCTATTGAAGAAGGCAATTATAATAATTTTGGCAACCTGGTTCCCAAGATGCCAAAATTTAATACATCTAATGATCGCGTCATTGATTATCTTTCGGAACAAGCTATTTATTGGCTTATGGAATTAGACATTGATGGATATCGTCTTGATGTCGCGGATGAAATCAGCCATAAGTTCTGGCGTTATTTCCGACAAACACTTAAAAGCAAGAAAAAAGACATTATTTTAATTGGAGAAATCTGGAACAAAGCAAGCGCTTGGTTAAAGGGCGACGAATTGGATACGGCAACTAATTACAAGTTTAGACAATATCTTTTCGAGTTTGTTAAAGGCGAAATATCCAGCCTTAAGTTTATTAACCTTATCCAAGCTAATCTTATGGATTATGCCTCCGTTCAATCAAATTATTTAGTTAACTTAATCGGATCTCATGACACAGTGAGATCAATTACCGAATTAAATCAGGAAAAAACTCATTACTTAACGCTTATGGTTATGCTGTTGTTCCCTGGAATGCCTTTAATTTATTATGGCGATGAAGTCGGCCTTGAAGGTGACAAAGATCCAGACAACAGAAGAGCAATGCTTTGGAAAAAGTCATTAAGTATAGACGAAATACTTATCAGAAAATTGGCCAAATACAGAAGTCAATCTGATACGTTAAAAAAAGGCGCAACCAAGTTTTTCGCAACTGGCGACAGAGTGCTTTGCTTCAAAAGAACATGGAATGATGAATCGCTGTTAGTAGTCGCTAACTTTGGGGAAAAGATTGTATCGATAAATATGAAAGATTTAGAACTTTTGATGGGAAATGCTGCTAAGACATTAACCGGATATGATATTGAAGTTTTAGAAATTGCACTATTTAAATTGGACGTACCAACAAAGTTGGAAAATATAAAAGGAGAGAAAATAAATGAAAAAAATTGCTAGATTTGTATCAATTTTCATGTTCGTGCTAGGCGTCGGGTTTGCACTTGCTGGTTGTCAAGATAATACAACTGGGGCGACTACGGCTTCTACCACAACTTCGGGAGTTACACAAGCCACCACAACTTCTGGAGCGGCACAAGCTACCACAACGACTGTAACGACTTCAGTTACAACGCCCACGACTGACACCACAGTAAATACATCGCCTTGGTTTTTGGCGGGGAACTTCTCGGGTTATGTTCCAAACGATGAAGACTTCCGCATGAGTGCAGTCGAAGACAATGAAGGATGGTATACAATCACAGTATCACTCACTGTTGATAACAGAGACAACGCATATGATGGTCATTATTATAAAGTCACAGATGGAACCTGGACTGTATGTTATGGTACTGAAAAATATGCTTTGCAACCGGCTCCTGTTTCACCAACAGGTGGAGGATTAGGTTCGATCTGGGTTTATGAAAACATGGAACTTACAGTTTTGTTCGATGCCAACACCCTGACAATCTATGACAACTCAATGGTCGATGAATTTTCTAGCCCAAGGATTTATGGAGATTTCAACACCGCATTAGAACACGGTTCAAACTGGGGCATCACTGAAGACGACGCTTTAGTACTATTAGATGATAACGAGGATGGCATCTATGAAGGCGAATGGACATTCCCAGCCTATGATGGCACTGGAGAATTTGGTTATTCATTTGCTGTAGCTATACAAGCTGCATATTATATCAACGAATGGGGCAACTATTGGGGCGTAACTGAGCAATATCTGTTTGACGGATCTTCAGGTGGAATGGGACTTGTGTCTTATTTGAACCCAGGCGTTGAAACAACTTATCATTTTGCTTATGATTCTACTAATAATGTCACTACAGTAACGACCACTTTTGCTAATCCTATTATTTACGGAGATTTCTCGGCTTGGTCGCTATTTAGTGAAGATGCTATTGTTTTGGAACAGTCACTGACAGATGAAAATCTTTATGTAGGGACTTTAACCTTAGATGCATACACTGGCGAAGGTGACGGATATATGCTTGCTGTTAGCCTCGGGGCTCAACTTTATTATTGGGAAGGCGTCGGCACTTGGGGTGCAACTACTCAATACCTGTTTGATGGTTCATCAGGCGGCATGGGACTTGTGTCTTATTTGAAACCAACAGATACGACAACTTATGTTTTTTCTTACAACAATACTTCACATGTAACAACAGTAACAATTGATCTAATCAGCCCAATAATTTACGGAGACTTCTCTAGTTGGTCGCTTTCGAGTGAAACAGCAATTATTTTGACTCAAGATGTAGCTGATGAAAACCTTTATATTGGAACAGCTACTTTACCGGCGTATACCGGCGAAGGATTAGGGTATATGATGGCTCTATGCACTCAAGAAAAACTGTATTATTGGGAGGGTGTTGGAACGTGGGGCGCCGGAACGCAATATTTATTTAGCGGCGATAATGGCGGTATGGGAAAAGTGACTTATTTGAATTTGTCAGAATCAATGGAGCTGACTTTCACATATAACGTCTCAACAAACATAACCGAAATAACTCCGCCTACAGGAAAATCTGTCGCACCATTTGAATTACTTTCTAGACCAACTTTATACGGAACATTCACAAGAGAAACAGATGATTCTGAATGTTGGATTCTTGAAGGCGAAGATGCAGCAGTAATGACTTTAGTCAGTGGCGAAACTACACTTTACGAAATCACTTTGACACTTGACACCTTTGTAGCCCCAACAGATGGATATTATACAGCCGACCTTGGCTACCGTTTCATTCTCGTGACTACAAAAGCTAATATTGGTTGGGGTTATTATGCCGGAGAACAATATTTGCTAAATGGCAGCCCTGCAGGCATGGGGGCAGCTACTATAATTACCGTTATGGAAGATGCAACTTATCGTTTTGTGTATGACAGCCTAACACATATTACTACATATTCAATTGTCGAATAAATAATTATTTATGAATGGGATGATGACATGTTTAGAAATATAAACTGGATACCTGATTTTAAAAATCTTGAATTGGTACTCAATAAGAAAAAACCACCAAGACCTGTATTTTTCGATTTCATCATTGGTGATGATAAAGAGAAAATGCTCGTTGGAGCAGATTATAAACATGATACCGAATTCGAACGAGTCATAACTACTATCAAGGCTTTTGATTCAGCAGGATATGATCATTCTCCCATTATCGTTAGAGGTTTGACTTTTACCAGACAAGCAGATGGATCGCACCATGCTCAGACAAAATCGCTAAACAGCGGTGCGACCATCGTTGATTGGGAAAGTTTTGAAAATTATCTTTGGCCAGAAATTACCGATTGTGACTTTTCTATTATTCATGAAGCGGGAAAGTATCTAAGAACAAATGTTAAGTTCATTCCTTTCAGTTTGGATGGCATCTTGGAAAACACTATTGGTATAGTTGGCTTCGAAAATTTATGTTATTTGATTTATGACGAGCCCGAGCTTGTGCAAAAAATTTTTGAAAATGTCGGAAAAAGAATTTATCAATACTTTGAATCGTGTCTCCAATATCCTGAAGTCGGGGCAATTCTTTGCAATGACGACTGGGGTTTTAACTCTCAAACAATGTTACCACCGGATGCTTTGAGGGAATATGTTTTTCCTTGGTACAAAAAGATTGTGGAAAAGGCGCATTTGGTAAATAAATATGCTATCTTGCATTCGTGCGGTTATTATTCTGACATTATTGAAGATATCATTTCCGACATGAAGTTTGACGGCAGACACTCCTATGAAGATAAAATTGTGCCTGTTGAAAAAGCTTATCAGGAACTAAATCCTAGATTAGCTATTATGGGCGGTATCGATGTTGATTTCCTTGCCAGAGCTTCTAAAGAACAAGTATATGATAGATGTAAAAAAATCTTGATTCAGACAAAAACAAAGGGTGGCTATGCTTTAGGCTCCGGAAATTCTGTGCCAGATTACATTTCCAATGACAATTTCAAAGCAATGCTTTTGGCAGCTTATGATATGGGGGACACAAAAAAATGATTAACAAACAAGCCTGGCTTGATAAAATCAAGCAGGAAAAACACCTATCCATGCCAGTTCTTACTTTTCCTGCAGTGCAAATGCTAGGAATAAGTGTCAACGAATTAGTAAATTCAGCCCATCTACAAGCAGAGTCAATGTCTTTGATTGCCAAAAAATATCCTATCAGTGCCGCTTTATCAATGATGGACCTCAGTGTCGAAGCCGAAGAATTCGGTTCGCCAGTCAGATATTTCGACATGGATATCCCTACAGTTACTGATTCAATCATTAAATCCAGCAAGGACGCATTTTCTCTACAGGTACCTAGTCTAGGCAATAAACGGACATTGCTATATGTTGAAGGTGTAAAAGAAGCAAAAACATTGATTAAAGATATTCCTGTATTGGCAGGCGTTATCGGACCTTTTTCGCTATCTGGAAGACTCATGGATATGACAGAAGTCATGGTCAATTGTTATATGGATCCAGAAATGGTACATGAGACTTTAAAAAAAGCCAGCGAATTTATCACTAAATACATTTTAGCGTTTAAAGAAGCGGGAGCGGATGGTGTCATTATGGCAGAACCGGCCGCTGGATTGTTATCTCCCAAAATTTGTGAAGAGTTCTCAAGCAAATATATCAAAGAAATTGTCAATCAAGTCAGTGATGATTCGTTTATCTTTGTCTATCATAACTGTGGTAACGTCGTTCCGCTTGCAGATACAATTCTTTCGATTCATGCCGATATTTATCATTTTGGGGACGCTATTGATATTGAAGATATTTTAAAAGTGTTTCCGAAAGACAAGTTGGTGATGGGAAATATCAGCCCTTCTCACGTTTTTCGCAAATTGAAACCAAAAAAAGTAGCTGAAGAAACAGAAAAATTACTTTCAAGATGTGATAAATATGACAATTTTCTCATCAGCTCTGGATGCGATATTCCGCCATTAACCCCTTTAGAAAATATTGACGCCTATTTTCAGGCAATCAATAAGCATTACAATATTAATTGAGGATAACATGGGAACAATCGAGATTATTGATTATTGGCTGAAAAAATTAAACCGAAGCAAGCGAGTTTATGTTTATTTGCCTCAAGGCTATAAATGGGATATAGTATTATATCCTATTTTGATTATGCATGATGGGCACAACCTATTCAATAAGGAAACATCTGTTTTTGGTTTAACTTGGAAAATTCAAGAGACACTAGACAAAATTGAAGCAACCACAGGCAAAAACATGATTGTTGTCGGTATCGAATCACCATCAATTAAAAGATTCGATGAATATTCCCCGTGGCCAGCAAAAAATATACTGAATTATTTAGAAGACAACAATCAAAACATAATGGGTGGAGAAGGTGAAGAATACGTTAACTGGATTGTTAATGAGCTTCTGCCTTCATTAAATCAAAGATACAAATTCGACAATAAGAAAATTTTTATGGCAGGTTCTTCAATGGGAGGATACATTAGCCTATACTGTGGCTACAATTATCCGGATATATTTAAGAAAATAGGTGCTTTTTCGCCTGCTTTTTGGTTTAACGATTCGGACATGTTTACTTTTATCAAAGCAAATTTTAACAAAGAACTTGGCGTATATTTAGACATAGGCACACAAGAAACTAGTAATCCCAACAAATCAGATTTTCCACAGATATACGTTAATGATGCCAGAAAATGCAAAACTTTGCTAACAAATTTGGGAATCAAGAACTTGATGTATGTTGAAGACATAAACGCAAGCCATTCTGAGAATGCCTGGGCAATAAGATTTCCGGAATTTGTTACTTGGCTATTTAAAGAATAAGTATTATATATTTTTTTTATAGGAAGATGTTTTTACTTAATTTAACGATATAAATTACTTTCATATCAAATAATAAGAATATACAAAGAATTCGTACATGATGAAAAAAAACTTATCATTTTCCATAAATTAACTCTTGAGAAAAAAGCGCTTTCATTGTATAATGTAATTATGAAAAGCAGACTAGTCAATTTATACCAGAAAGGAAATAGAAATATTTCAGTAAATTAGGCAGAATGGAAAAATTTGTGCTTTTTTTTACGTTTTCAGAAGACGCGATTTGAAGAAATCGCAAAAAAAATATAAGCGAGGCGAAGAAATTGTTTAAGAGCGAGTACCTGAATGAAATTTTTAAAACAGTATCAGAAAGAAACGACGGACAACCAGAATATCTACAAGCCGTAGAAGAGTTTTTTGAGGCGATGGACTTTCTTGTTTTGTCCGATCCAAAAATCCAACAGTTTGGGATCATGGAAAGAATCATCGAACCTGAGCGCATCATCAAATTTCGCGTGACCTGGATTGACGATCAAGGCAAAATCAATGTCAACCGGGGTTACCGTATCCAGTTCAACTCGGCTATCGGGCCGTACAAGGGCGGACTGAGATTCCATTCTTCTGTCAATGAATCGATTTTGAAATTCTTGGGTTTTGAACAAACCTTCAAGAATGCCTTGACAGGCCTTCCCATGGGCGGCGGAAAAGGCGGAGCCGATTTCGATCCCAAAGGCAAATCAGATGGCGAAATCATGCGTTTTTGCCAAAACTTCATGCTTGAACTATACCGTCATTTAGGACCAGACACTGATATCCCCGCCGGTGACATCGGCGTTGGTTTCAGAGAAGTCGGTTATATGTACGGAATGTACAAGAAGATCAAAAACGAATCGACCGGAGTCTTGACTGGAAAAGGTTTGACATACGGAGGCTCTCTTGTTAGAAAAGAAGCCACTGGCTATGGCCTGTGCTACTTTGTCCAAGAGATGCTCAAAGTCTATCGCAACGATGATATGAAAGATAAAAGGGTTATTATTTCCGGATCTGGAAAAGTTGGTTTGTATGCCGCTTTGAAAGCCCGTGAAATGGGCGCAAGAGTTGTTGCGATGTCCGATGTGAACGGTTATGTCTATGATCCAAACGGCATCGATATCGACATCGTCAGAAACCTGACACTTGAAACTCCTGAATTCTCGACCAAATATCTCGAATATCGTTCGAATGCTATCTATAATGAAAATCCGACCGACATCTGGAAACTTCCCTGCGACATCGCGCTTCCCTGCGCAACGCAAAACGAACTTCCACTTGAAGGCGCAAAGGCACTTGTCGCCAACGGCTGCTTCCTGGTCGCAGAAGGCGCAAATATGCCTACTACCCTAGATGCCACAAAATATCTGCAACATGCCGATATCCTGTTCGCACCTGGCAAAGCTGCCAATGCCGGCGGCGTCGCCGTGTCCGGCCTGGAAATGAGCCAGAATGCCATGCACTTTCCCTGGTCATATGCTGAAGTCGATGAAAAATTAGAAATCATCATGTCCGATATTTTCAAGAAAGCTTATTCCGAAGCCAGAAAATATACCGATCACAGAAATTTGGTCATCGGCGCAAATATCGCCGGATTCATGCGTATTTATCAGGCAATGCTTGATCAAGGCGTTGTCTAAAGTGGCAGTAGTCAAGGCACCCGATATCTTACTTCCGAAGTTAAGCATCGATTATCATAAATGGGCAGTTATCGCTTGTGACCAGTTCACAAGCGAAAAAGCATATTGGAATCAAGTGCACCAACTTGTGGATAATGTGCCCTCAACTTACCATATTATCCTGCCGGAAGCATATTTGGATATGGGTTTCGAAACCAGAATCAAAAGCGTCAACGAAAATATGGATCTATATCTTAGATCCGACTTGTTCATACAAAAAAAAGGTTTGGTTCTGGTTGACAGAACCACGCCTTTTCAACCACACCGGTTGGGGTTTGTCTGTATAATCGACCTTGATGAGTATCAATATGAAGAAGGCATCAAAGGAAAAATTGTCGCTTCCGAGAAAACAGTCTTGAACCGCATCCCACCCAGGGTGAAGATCAGGGAACAGGCTCCAATCGAACTTCCCCACATCCTGGTTCTGATTGATGATACTTCAGGACTAATCCCAGCATTATTCAAACAAAAGGATAAATATGAGAAGCTTTATGATTTTGACCTCAATATGGGTGGAGGTCATCTTGTCGGTTATCTGATCGATGATTTTGACTCAACTCTGTCCAAAATAAATAAGATGATAGAAACAACTCCACTTGTTGTAGGCGATGGCAATCATTCTTTAGCTGCCGCCAAAGTCTGTTGGGAAAACATCAAGAAACACGCATTAGAAGCTGATTTGATTGATCATCCCGCACGCTACGCGATGGTAGAACTGACAAGCATTTACGATGACGGTCTCGCCTTCGAGCCGATTCATAGAGTCCTTTTCAACATTGACGAGGATAATTTCTTTCATGAAATCAATCGCACCAGCCAAGGCTCTGTCCCACTGAAAGTGATTTCTTCTGATGGCGAAGGATATCTTCTGACTTCAAACAATCCTTTTGAAACAATTTCCTGGGTCCAGGAATTTCTCGACAATTATCTGCCAAATCACCCAGAAGCGTCCATCGATTATGTGCATGGCATGGATAGCCTCATCAAGATTGTCGAAGAAAACCCAAAATCCATCGGTATAACCATGCCACACCTTGACAGAAGCCAGTTATTCGCCTATATCAAAGAAAAAGGCGTGTTACCAAGAAAATCATTCTCTTTGGGGGAAGCCTTAGAAAAAAGATATTATTTAGAAAGCCGAATCATCCAGAAAGGAAAGATGTGATATGAAAAGAGTATTCAATTTCTCCGCGGGACCCGCGGTATTACCAGAAGATGTATTACGTCAAGCAGCCGAAGAGATGCTAGATTACAATAACACCGGCATGTCGGTCATGGAAATGAGCCATCGTTCGAAAGCTTTCGAAACGATTATTTTGGATGCCGAAAAAGATCTTCGGACTTTGATGCAAATCCCTGACAACTACAAGGTATTATTTTTGCAAGGAGGAGGCCATGTCCAGTTTGCCATGGTGCCGATGAATTTGATGGTTAATGGCGTAGCTGATTATATCGTTACCGGTCAATGGGCAAAAAAAGCTTATGCGGAAGCGAAAAAATACGGCGATGCCAGAAAAATCGCTTCAAGCGAAGACAAAATATTTTCCTATATTCCTGATCTTGACAACTTGAAAATATCAAAAGAAGCAGACTATGTCTATATTTGCGAAAACAATACGATCTATGGCACAAAATTCAATACACTGCCAAATACCTTAGGAAAAGTATTGGTTTCAGACATGTCTTCAAGCATTCTTTCCGAGCCAGTCGATGTCTCCAAGTACGGTCTTATCTTTGCCGGAGCACAGAAAAACATTGGTCCTGCCGGAACGACCATCGTCATTATCCGCGAAGACTTAATCAGAAACCAACTTGCATCATATGTTCCGACGATGCTGCAATATAGCATCCATGCCGAAAACGGCTCAATGTACAATACTCCGCCCACCTATGGCATCTATATTTGCGGACTTGTCTTCAAATGGCTGTTAAAACTTGGTGGCCTAGACAGAATGCTTCAGATCAACAAGACTAAAGCAGCGATTCTTTATGATTACATCGACCAATCCAAACTATTCCATGGTTCTGTGGAAAAGAAAGACAGATCTTTGATGAATGTGACTTTTGGCACTGAAAACGAAGAACTTGATGCAATGTTTGTCAAAGAAGCTAAAGCCAAAGGTTTTGATAACTTGAAAGGACATCGTTCTGTTGGAGCGATGCGGGCTTCAATTTACAATGCAATGCCGATTGAAGGTGTCGTTGCCTTGGTTGAGTTCATGAAAGAATTCGAACAGGCACACGCCCTATGAAAGTAGCTTGTTTAAATAATATCTCCAATTTGGGACTAGATAGGTTTTCTGACAAGTATCAACTAACAGAAAATATCGAAGAAGCTGCTTTATTGCTTGTCCGCAGTTTCAACATGCTGGAAATGGATATGCCAGCAAACCTGATTGCAGTCGCAAGGGCTGGAGCGGGCGTAAATAATATCCCATTAGATAAACTGGCAGATAAAGGCATTGTTGTCTTCAATACCCCCGGAGCGAATGCCAACGGCGTGAAGGAACTGGTGCTGGCAGGAATGCTTTTAGCTTCAAGGGATATTGTCGGGGGCATCAACTGGGTCAAAGAAAATCATGAAGACCAGAATATCCTCAAATCAATCGAGAAAGCCAAAGCAGCATATGGTGGAACAGAAATCTTGGGTAAGACAATCGGTGTCATTGGACTTGGAGCAGTTGGCGGAAAAGTCGCCAAAGCCTGTGTTGATCTCGGCATGAAAGTCATCGGTTACGATCCATATTTAACCGATGAAGCGAGAAGTCTGATTCCTGAATCCGTGAACCTTGTGAGCGACCTGTCCCCAATCTACAAATCATCAGATTTCATCAGTTTGCACTTGCCTTTGTTAGATTCGACAAAATATATGGTAAATGAATCAGTTTTTGCCGCTATGAAACCGGGTTGTGTGATTTTGAACTTCAGCAGGGACCAATTGGTAGATGACCTGCAACTGTCAAATGCCATCAATGCGGGTATTGTCAAAAAGTACGTTACGGATTTCCCCAATTTCATAACTGCAAATATGCCAGGAGTAATCACGATTCCCCACCTTGGGGCTTCTACTGAAGAATCCGAGGACAATTGCGCTGTGATGGCAGTAGAAGAGCTTAAGAAGTATGTCGAAGAAGGATCAATCATCAATTCGGTCAATTATCCCAAACTCGACGGCGGACACAAAAAAACAAAGAATCGCTTGTTGATACTCCATGAGAGTACCGATTCATTCTTGACAGATTTGACAAAAGCCTTGGAAAAAGTCATGCTGATCAAAAATCTCGTGAATAAGTCGAGAGGCAAGTATTCCGCTTCTTTGATCGATTTCGATGAAGACTATACAGACAAAATCAAACTTAAATTAGATAGAATAACCGGAGTCATTAAAATTCGGACAATAAAATAAGTATAAGCGCACCGTAAGCGGTGCGTTTTTCATTTGGCCTTGCTTGAATATGTAAAAGGATTATGGTACATTATAAGCGTAGTTGGATATTACTTTGAAGGAGAAAATCATGAACAAAGAATTGCTAACTCATTACAAAGAAAGAATCATTCAGTTTAATGTCGAGAATAAAACCCTAGAAAAAGGTGGAATTGTGTTTGTTGGTGATTCGATAACTGAAAAATATCCACTTAAGGAGTTTTTTCCCAACAAACAAATTATTAACCGGGGAATATCTGGTGACTCTACCAAAGGATTATTAAAACGACTGGTTCCAAGTGTGTTGGCTTGCGACCCATCGCTTGTGTTGATATTGATTGGCACAAACGATTTTGGCCATTTCTCACATCAATCACCCCAGGCTGTTTATGAAACAATATCAAAAGCAATTGCACAAATACAATTACGACTCCCAAACACGAAGATCTACTTACAAGCAATCTATCCTGTGAATCGTCACATCAATCAAGAAGTGGTCAATTCCAGAGACAATCAAGATATCATCATAGTGAATAAGCTCTTGAAAGAAATTGCAGGGATAACGTTCCTTGATTATTTTGATATGCTTTCAGACGATTCCAAAGCGTTAAGCACAGCTTATACAGATGATGGCTTGCATCTGAATCATGATGGGTACAGCTTTGTCACAACCCTGTTGAAAAAGTCAATTTCTGAGTTAAACTGACATATTCATCGCCATTTGAAGTTGAGCATGTTTATGTACAATCTTGTTTAATCGTGATAAAATATTTATTAGGAGAGTGATTATATGATCTACATCAAAATCTTTGCGATCGCCTTGGGAATCTTTTTTGCAATCGACATGGTATGGTTGACACTTATCGCCAAGAAGCTCTACGCCAAGTTTTTAGCTGACTTCATGGGGCAGGTCAAATGGGTTCCCGCGCTTGTCTTCTATCTCTTGTTTGTCGTGGGTTTGACATTTTTTGTCATTGAACCGGCTGTTACCAGAGAATCGCTAGTTTATGCTATTTTCGCTGGTATGTTCTTTGGCTTTATCACATATGCTACTTACGATTTAACCAATCTCGCAACCTTGAAAGGCTGGCCTTGGCAGATCACTTTAATTGATCTTGCCTGGGGTTCTTCCTTGGGTGCTATCGTATCGACAATAACCTTTTTGATAGTGAGGTAATAATTATATGGAAGTAATGACTTTAAAAGGCAATGACATCTATTTTGCCTTTCTTGCGGGCGCAAGAAAACTGATCAGTGAAAAGAAACATCTGAACAAAATCAATGTATTCCCGGTCCCTGATGGCGATACCGGCTCGAATATGTCTTTTCTCATGCAGACCATTATCAATGAGGCCAAACCCTCGGATAATCTGTCTGATACCGTCGAATCGATCGCCAATGCTGCACTTAACGGATCAAGAGGAAATTCCGGAATCATCTTCGCCGAGTTTTTCAATGGTTTGTACGAAAGATTAAAAGGCAAAGCTCAGGCCAAGATTGATGATTTCAAGGAAGCTGTAAAACATGCGACGCAGAAAGCCTATCAGGCAATCATGAACCCGGTCGAAGGCACAATCCTGACAGTTCTAAGGAAAGCTTTCGAGATTACGGACAAACATGATAATTTCAATTCGTATTTCAAAACTAGCTTGGCACAGGCTAAAATTGCTTTGGCAGAAACAACCGAGCAATTGGAAGTGTTGAAGAAAAACGGAGTCGTCGATGCGGGAGCCGGAGGCTTCACGGCCTTTTTGGAAGGTATCAACTATTATCTGGAATCAGGAGTCACTGAAATCCCGCTTCACGAAGAAGTTGTGGAAGAGGCCTCTTTAGACATCCATGACATGGTAGTTACAGAAAGATATTGTACGGAAGCGCTCCTTATCAATGTCAACCGGACTTCTCAGGACATGAAAATGATTTTCAAGGATTTCGGGTCTTCATTAATCGTTTCCGGACGTTCCGAGAAAATGCGTATCCATATCCATACCGACAATCCTGACCAGTTCTTTTATCGTCTCCGGGAGTATGGCACAGTCCTTGAACAAAAGATTGACGATATGATCCGCCAGCAACAAGCGATTTCCATAAAACACCCAAAAATCGGGCTCGTGACCGATTCAATCGCTGATATTCCGCAGGAATTGATGGACAAATACCATATCCATCTATTGCCGATGAATTTATTGGTTGATGACGTTTCCTATCTTGACCGTTTGAGTGTTTCCACCGAAACATTCTATGAATTGCTAAAAACCGCCAAGTCGTTTTCCTCGGCGCAACCAGATAAAAAGACAATTGAAAGGACTTTGGAGTTTCTAAGTGATCATTATGACTCAATCATCGTCATAACTGTTGCGGATAAACTGAGCGGCACATTTGGTGCCATCAGCCAATATGCCAAAACAAATCCCAAGATTACGGTCTTCGATTCGAAACAAAATTCCGGATCCGAAGGTTTGATTGTTTTGGAAGCTGCCAAAACAATCTGGGAAGATGCTTCCACTAAAGAAGTATTAGAACATATCGCAGATGTCAGGGACAAGACCAAGATCTATGTTTCGGTCAAAACTCTTAAATACATGGTCAGGCAGGGACGAGTGGGCAAAGCTACGGGAATTCTGGCAAAAATCTTGAACCTAAAACCTGTCATCTCCCTCGATAAGGATGGTGGCGGTCTGATCAAGGAGAAAGCATTCAGTCTGAGAAAAAACGAAAAACAAATTCTGGCATTACTACAAAAAGCGCCAGTCAAAGAATATGTGATGGTCCATTCCTTAGAACCTGTAAGAGCCAATAAACTGGCACAAAAGATTGAAGCTTTGCTTGGGATGAAGCCGTTATACACGACCATGATTTCACCGATAGTTGCGATGAATGCCGGCATTGGTGCCGTAGGCGTCGCTGCGACATTCAAAGAAGAGGTGGCTTAAGATGTGGTATTACCTTTTAGGGCTTGTAATCTTACTTGTTGGTTATTTTTCCGTTTTCTTTATTATTGCCCAAATCAAAAAGAACAATGCCTTGGTCGATATCGGCTGGGGACTGGGCTTTGTATTGGTGGGACTTTACAGTCTGATTTTCAGGATATTCTCTCCTGACACGCTATATCTATTTCAAATTGTTGTCACGATTTTGGTCGCAATGTGGGGTTTGAGACTCTTCCTTTATATAAGCATCCGCAACTTCAAGAAACCCGAAGACTACCGCTATCAGGAAATGCGGGAAAAATGGAAGGAAAAAAACCCCCATGTTCAAGCTTTCTTTCGTGTTTTTATGGCGCAAGCTGGATTCATGGCTGTGATTGCTTCCCCGATCTTCACTGCTTATTTGTCGACAAAAGATGTAAATATATGGTTTGTGATTGCGGGAGCGGCAGTTCTTCTAACCGGATTATTTTTTGAAGGGGTTGGCGATTACCAACTCCGTCAGTTCATCAAAAAACCGGAAAACAAGGGACACATCATGAAATCAGGATTATGGAAATACACACGTCATCCCAACTATTTTGGCGAAACTCTGATTTGGTGGGGACTGTGGATTATCGTCCTTTCGAGTACATATGGCATCTATTCGCTAATCAGCCCGCTTGTGATCACCTACCTCTTGTTGTTTGTATCGGGAATCCCGCTCTTGGAAAAGAAATACAAGGACAACCTGGAATTTCAGGAATACAAACAGAAGACTTCGGCATTCTTTCCCCTTCCGCCGAAAAAATAACACAATCGAGCAGTTTCTAGTTTTTTTTCTTGCTTTTTAAGACGGGAAATTATACAATATATCAGTGACTGATTGGAGGATTTTTGAATGAGAGTGCAATTTACTTTAAAATGTTCTGAATGCAAAGAAGAAAACTATACAATGACAAAAAATAAAAAGAACCATCCTGATAGGATGGAAGTAAAAAAATATTGTCCGCGTTGCAAAAAAGAAACTATTCATCGAGAAAAGAAATAACTTCATATCCTGAAGTTTTTTTCTTTTTTTCCTGTGATATAATTATTTTCGAGATGACTGGATTAATTGACATCTTTTAATTTTGATATTGATGCGAGTTGTTAACTTGCAAGAAACATGGTGAAACCGATGCGTATTATCACATTTTCCGACAACATTGCCGACCAAAACAGCTATTTGCTGATTGACAAGACCGAAGCGGTCTTGATCGATCCGGGATTCAACGGCGATAAAATTTTGCATTATTTAAAAGAATCTGGATCAATGCTCAAAAAAGTCCTTTTAACACATGGCCATTTTGACCATATAAGGGACATACTCTTCTTGCAAAAACATTTTGATTTTACAATCTATATCCATCAGGACGATTTTTCGTTTCTATATGACGAACAGAAAAACTATGCCAAGTCTTTTTATTCGCATTTTCTTATGGATAAAGCCTATGAAGTTATCAAGGTAAGCGAAGGGGACCAGATTCCCTTTGGCGCCTCGTTTCTGACAGTTTATTACACCCCTGGACATACTAAAGGTTCTGCAAGTTATGGCATGAATAAATGGCTGGCAACGGGTGATCTTTTGTTTGTTGACTCGGTGGGAAGGACAGATTTGATAACAGGCAGCCAGAAGATGCTTTACGAGTCATTAAGGAAGATTAAAAACACCTTCTCCAAAGAAACTGAAATTTTGCCTGGTCACGGTCCAAAAGCGAGATTATCCGAGATAATCGGAATTAATCCGTTTATGAATTGAAAATGCTTTTGGTCCGATAGTTGTAAATTCGTTTTAGTTAAGATATAATTATTTCAGATAAAGGGGACGGTGCAATGTACATGCTTGCCTTTTGGGATGAACTTTCCGATTCTTTGATTTACTTGTTACAAAACATCGGCTTGTTATTCGCGCTTGTTTTTCTTTATGGCGCGACAAATTTCAATCCACAAGTCAAAAAACTGAGAAAAAAAATTATCATCGGCCTTGTAATTGGCTGTTTTGCGATTCTTGTGATGAATTTTCCGTGGAGACTCGAAGAGGGAATCTTTTATGACACCAGGAGCATTCTGCTTAGCATCACGGGCGCATTCTTTGGATTTACGACCACAGTTATTGCCGCTTTGATTGCGCTTGCTTATCGCATCTTCCTCGGCGGAGATGGAGTCTATGCAGGTTCATTGACGATTATTTCAACTTCAGCGTTGGGACTGCTTTTTCATTTCAAGAGCAAAAATATTCTAAAAAAATATCCAACCTTTATAAAATATTATATTTTTGGTATGGTTGTATCGATCACAACTATTATTTGTCAATTGGCTATCCCTTGGCCGAAAGCTTTTGAAGCAATCTCTAATATTTGGCCTGTTTATATCGGGCTCTTTCCGATTGGATCCGTTATGTTGGGAATTGCCATCGAAAATCAAATCAGCCGCGTTTCCGCAACCAGATATCTTAAAGAGCAACAGATGCTTTTGCAGGCATCGATCGATAGTCCCAAGGAAATGGAAATTTACGCTGTCGCAACAGATTACACATATCTTTCTTTCAATCGTTTTCATGAATCGGCAATCAAGAAATATTATGACCAACAAATCAGAATCGGTCAGAATTATTTTGACAACATCATTAATGACAAAATGGCATACCGGATCAAAACCTGTTTTGACAAGGCTTTGACAAGCGAGACATTTACCAGAATCGATGAAGTGGAAACTCAAAAAGGTAAGTATTTGGAGAATTTCTACGCACCGATTTATGATGAACATAAAAAAATCATGGGGTTAACCGTGTTTTCTCACGACATAACCGATCGAAAAACGTATGAACAGTCGATTTTGTACCTAAGTTATCATGATGTTTTGACAGGGCTTATGAATCGCAGATATTATTCGGAAGAACTTCTGAAGGTTGACAGAGAGGAAAACCTGCCGATATCAGTCATTATGGCTGATATCAACGGCCTCAAGATTATGAACGACGCTTTTGGTCATGACTCTGGTGACGAGCTATTAAAAATTGTCGCAAACCAATTAAAAGAAACCTTTTCAACCAAAGGCGAAGTATCAAGAATTGGTGGCGACGAGTTCGTCGCGATTTTGGTCAACACCTCTAAAGGCGAAGCAACCAGTCTCGTTGAGCGTGCCAAAAAAAGAATCGAGAAACATGTGCTAAACGGCATGCATGTATCCGTATCCTTCGGAGTCGAAGCCAAGGTTGACTCACTGTCAATCAATGAAGTCATGAGAATCGCAGAAGATGACATGTATAAACACAAGCTCTTCGAGATCACTTCCAACAAAAATGAGGCTATCAAGGCGATCCTTGACACCTTGAATATGAAAAATCCCCGTGAAGAAGAACATTCCAAACGGGTATCTACATACTGTTACAAGATCGGACAAATCCTTGGGATGCGAGAAGATGAACTCAATTTGCTCACTCTGATTGGTAATCTTCACGATATCGGCAAGATTGCGATTGACGAGAGGATTCTAAACAAGCCGGGAAAATTGACCGAAGAGGATTGGATCTAGATGCGCCGTCATCCCGAGATCGGGTACAGGATTATCTCTTCATCGCCAGAATATTCGGAGCTTTCCGAAGATATACTGTGCCATCACGAACGTTGGGATGGCAAAGGATATCCGCAAGGGCTTCCGGGGAAAGACATCCCCTATCGGGCGAGAATCATCGCAATCGCGGATGCATATGATGCGATGACTTCACAGCGTACCTATCGCAAAGTATTTACAAAAGAAGAAGCGATTGAAGAAATTAAACGCTGTTCTGGAACCCAGTTCGATCCGATAATCGCCATGAAATTCGTTAAGGCTCTGGAAAAAGACAATAATCTACAATAAGCTGCCGGAATATAGTCTGCATCCGGCAGCTTTTCTATAGATTGAGAAATTTTTATAAAATTAACAATGATGATTGAATTTTACCTTGGCAAGAGTATAATAATATCTGTAATAAACATGTTGATTACTAATAATATAGTATTCGAGGAGAAGAATATGAGAAAGAAAACGCTGTACGTACTTCAGATTGTTCTGCTTGTTTTTCTGCTTTACGGTTGTGACTTGTTCAAAGGATCAACAACCACATTGGTAAATACAACCACATCGGCAAATACAACCACATCTTTGACTGTCACGACTTCGACAAATGTCATCACCACGGCTTCGATTCTGACAACCCTGCCCACCACTCAGACCACATCGTCTTCCTCATTGTCTGGAACATATCGTATCGAATTCGAGGAAAACGGTGGTAGCGTTGTCGAAGATATCGTTGGTTTACCCGGTACCGCAATCTTAGAACCTGTCCAACCAGTCAAAGCTGGTTATATCTTTTGCGGATGGTTTGAAGATTTTGATTTGACCATGGCCTACACTTTTGTTGTCATTCCTGACGGGAACATTGCCTTATATGCGAAATGGATTGCCGCAGATGATCTAGCTGCGATTGTCGATGAAATGGAGATTTTGTTTGATAAATTATCGCTTGACGCATCATCGGTAAGCATTACGGCTATGAATTCGATCCTTCAAGCCTATGACAATCTGGTGAATTCTGCTGTTTCAGGTTCACAAGCTTCCGGATATTACTCAGCCTTTTTGACCGAGATTCAGCTTGCATATGTTAGGGATTACGTTAAAATTGATTTTGACTATGCCAAATCGACATCTACCGACCTGATGGAAGCTTCACTTGATATGTTTCAGATGTTGGTCACTTCTCAGCTATTGAACGATTACGCTGCCAGGACTGTGGTTGAAGAATATATCGTTTTGATTGAAAACGCGACTACTATCGAAGACGTGGACATCTATCTCGGAGATTTCATTGTTGATTTGACTGCTGCAATGATTTTTGAAACTACTCCGCCAATTGAAGCATATATCGGTTTCCGGGCAGCCTCGATCGCGCATTTGCATGATGTCATGTCGCAAATCAACGCTGCTGGAGAAGAAATTGGCATCATTGCTGTCACCGATCTTTTCATGACTAATCTTGAGGCATCGATTAACGAATCACTCAGCATTCCAGACATCGCGGAATTAACCTGGCACGGAATCAGGCAGATGTTTCAGGATTTGACTGAATCGAGCCGAAACTATTTCGAACTTGAAGTAACTAGCGCATATGAAAGTGTTGTTGATTTGTTGTCTGGCCAGATGCTGACATTGCTTAGTGACAGATATGCTTTTGCTCTCGACCTTATCGACACGCTTCATTTCTTCTATGATCTTGCTCTGGTGACACAGGACTTTATGGTATTTGTCGATTTAATCACACCCTGATCTGATTATCTTACATTAATAAAATGCGTTGCTCTGAGCAACGCTTTTTTATTGATTAGCAATGAACACGATACATGTCAACAAGATTATATAGATGATACCTATAACCGAATATGTTAAAATATAGGTCTTGCTTTGATTCGGAAATTCCCTGATTACAAATTTGAAAGTGATGAGACTGGCAAGAGAAGCAATCAAAGAACCCATCGCACCGACATTGACACTTTGCAACAAGTATCTCCAGTAAATTTTATCAGTGAAGGTTGACAATAGGATTGAGGCAGGAACATTGCTCAAGAATTGGCTCGAAAGCAACCCAGTGAAATATACTGATTGCGGAGTGTTGAGAAATTTTGCCATGAAATCGGTCAAAACTGTCCAAGAGGATAAATTATAAGTGAAAATAAAAAAGGATACAAATGTGAAAAGTAGCAGATAATCCGGTTTTTTAAACAAATGGGGATAGAATACAAGAGACAAAATGATCGCGACTCCTATGGTCACAAACGGACTAACGATTCTAAGTATCAACAAGATTACGAACAGGAAGATTATTGATTCGACAATGATCTTTTTTTTGTCAAGTTTTGGGTCTACCATCACCGGTTTGATGAAAGTGTTGGGCAATAAGAAATAAGTTGTCACCATGATTAGAAAAAACGCTGATAAAGTAATTGGAAACGTTGCGCCCATGAACTCGAAAAAACCTAGGTCGTAATACTGGTATAAATAGATGTTTTGCGGATCTCCCATCGGCGTCAGAGCACTCCCCATGTTGGCCGCAAATGTCTGCAAAATCACAATCGTGAGTGCATATCTTTCTTCTTTGGTCTGGCGCATCACGAACAAGGTGAAAGGCACCAGAGTCAGAAGTACGGCATCATTTGTGACAAGCATCCCAAGAAAGAAAGTCGACAAAACTATCACTAGTCCGATATACCTGATTGTGAAGAATTTGCTAGTGATAAAGATCGCGATCTTGCTGAAAAAATTTGCTTCGGTCAGGCCGGCAACGGAAATCATCAGCGAAAACATGATGACGAGAACATTGATGTTGATTGCTTTTAGTTGTTCGACGCGTGGGGACACAAAAAAAAGCGACAAAAGCGCCAATGAGAAAGCAATTATGAATACTTTGTCACGCAAAAAGAATTTCAGAAGTTTCAATTTGATCATCCCTGCAAATCATTATCAAACTAATTATATGCCAATTAAATTAAAATACAATCCCAATTCTCATCCTTTTCTCATCTTTATTTATAGTAAATAAGTAAATTTTAAATTATTAGCACTCAATGCTTGACATTGCTAAAGAGCTCTAGTATAATATTGTTAGCATTCAGGCTATCGGAGTGCTAAAGGGGTGAATTTATGTTATCTGAACGACAAGAGCTGATACTTAAACTGATCGTTGATGAATATGTCAAAACTGCAGAACCTGTAGGCTCTAAAACCCTGTCTTTCATCATGGAGGTTTCGTCCGCAACAATCCGGAATGAAATGAGCACCCTTGAAGAATTGGGTTATCTTGAAAAGACTCACACTTCAAGCGGAAGGATTCCTTCGGAAAAAGGTTATCGTTATTATATCGAAACCATCATCAAGAATCTTGACGAAGAAACCAACAACTATTTCGAATTTGAGAAAATATTTGATAACCGCGAGAGCGAACGCGATGATGTAATCAAGGAAGCAATCGATCTTTTGAGCCAGGCGACCAACTGTACCGCAATCTCACTTGGACCGAATGCTTTCCATTCGAAAGTCAAAAAAGTCCAGTTGATCCCTTTGAAGGAAACTCAGGCCTTGATCCTTATTATTACCAATTTCGGTCATGTGGAATCAAAACAAATAACGATATCAGAAGACATGGAAATATCAGAACTTGTCAAAGTCATTGACCTACTAAATGAAATGTTGGTCGGAACGCCAATCTCGAAAGTATCGGAAAAACTGCATTACGAAATCCAGCACAGCCATATCAAGGAACTCTTGAAGTACCGGGAGACGATTGTGGATTCATTCATCGAAGCGTTTTCTAAATTTGCCCAGACAAGATATTACCTGACCGGGCAATCAAATATGCTCTATCAACCTGAATTCAACGATATTCGTAAACTTCGGGAATTCATGGCAACGATCGATAACAACGAGATCTTCAAAATCGTTGAAACCAATGCCGAAGGCGTAAGCGTCAAAATCGGTACGGAAAACCGAATGACATCGATGCATGACTGTACTGTAGTCTCTTCATCTTATGACACCGGCGATGGCGAACTCGGAACGATTACGGTTGTCGGTCCCACCAGGATGGATTATCGCAAAATCATCCCATTAATCAAATACATTGCAAAACATATCGCAAAATTATACGAGGAGGAGTAAATTGCTCTATGATTGATAAAGACAAAGAATTAGAAAAGGAATTGACCGAAGATGCCGGCTTGGAAACGCCTGAACCAAAGGCTGAAGCCAAACCCGAGCCTCACAAAAAAAAGGAAAAGAAAAAACCTAGTCTAGAAGACAAAATCGAGGAGATTGAAACTGAACTCCAAAACATTAAAGATAAATACTTGCGAACGCTTGCTGAAATGGAAAATTTGAAGAAAAGAACTGCCGAAGAGACAAAACGAGATCGCAAATATGCCTCGATGAATCTCGCCGACAAACTGATCGACCAATTAGAAATTTTCGACCAGGCACTGAATGTCAAAACAGAAGATAAGAATTTTCAAAACTTTTTGATCGGATTCAAAATGATCAAAGACATGATCTACCAATCGCTTGAATCCGAAGGCGTCAAACTGATTGAAACCAAGATCGGCGATCATTTCAATCCGAACCTCGAGCATGCTTTAGACACCAAATATGTTGAAGATTCTGCGCTTAACACAATTCTTGAAGTCGTCAAAAAAGGCTACATGTATAAAGACCGTCTGTTGCGCCCGGCGTTGGTTGTAATCAACATCAAACCCGCAACTGATGAAGAAACAAAAACAAAAATTCTAGAAAACATCGACGAAAACGTCGCATAGATAAGAGAGGATAATATTATGAAAGTAATCGGTATTGACCTTGGAACGACAAACTCCTGTGTTGCCGTTATGGAAGGTAAAGAAGCAAAAGTAATTCCAAATTTGGACGGAAACCGCACAACCCCATCGGTTGTCGCCTTTAAAGATGACGAAATTCAGGTCGGTGAAATTGCCAAAAGACAAGTTATCACCAACCCGAACACGGTTTACTCCATCAAACGTAAAATGGGTCAGGCCCAGAAAGTCAATGTGAACAACAGAAACTACACACCTCAGGAAATCTCCGCAATGATTTTGAGAAACCTGAAAGAATCTGCTGAAGCCTATCTTGGTGAAAAAGTTACAGAAGCCGTGATCACGGTTCCTGCCTATTTCAACGACGCCCAACGCCAGGCGACAAAAGATGCCGGCAAGATTGCCGGACTTGAAGTCAAAAGAATCATCAATGAGCCGACAGCCGCGGCTTTGGCCTACGGCATCGACAAAAAAGACAAAGAACAGACAGTGCTTGTTTATGATCTTGGCGGTGGCACCTTCGACGTTTCGATTTTGGAACTATCCGATGGCACCTTCGAAGTCATTTCGACAAGTGGCAACAATCATTTGGGCGGAGACGACTTCGACCAAAGAATCGTCGAGTGGCTCGTCGAGGATTTCCGCAAGGAAACCGGAGTTGACCTAAACAAGGACAAAATGGCCCTGCAAAGACTTCGTGATGCCTCCGAAAAAGCAAAAAAAGAATTGTCAACAATCACATCCTCGCAGATATCGCTACCCTTTATCTCCATGACTTCCAGTGGTCCAGTCCACTTGGAAAAAGCTTTGACCAGAGCCAAATTCAATGAACTAACTCATGATTTGGTAGAAATGACCGTCGATCCTGTCAGAAGAGCTTTGTCAGATGCGAAAATGACCGCAAAAGATATCGACCAGGTACTGCTTGTCGGTGGCGCAACTAGAACACCGGCAGTCCAGGACGCTGTTAAAAACATCTTGGGAAAAGACCCCAACCGTTCCATCAATCCGGATGAAGTCGTCGCCATGGGCGCCGCCATCCAAGCCGGAGTATTGATGGGCGATGTCAAGGACGTATTGTTGCTTGATGTTACCCCACTATCACTAGGAATCGAGACTTTAGGCGGAGTATTCACAAAGCTTATCGAAAGAAACACCACGATCCCGACATCAAAATCACAAGTATTCTCAACCGCAGCTGACAATCAGCCGACAGTTGATATCCATGTTCTCCAAGGTGAAAGAGCAATGGCCAAGGATAACAAGACTCTGGGACATTTCCAACTTACCGATATTCCGCCCTCACCAAGAGGCGTTCCACAGATCGAAGTCAAATTCGACATCGATGCCAACGGCATCGTGAATGTGCATGCCAAAAACGTGGCGACAGGCAAAGCCAATTCGATCACAATCCAAAGTGGTACGAGCTTGACTGATGCAGAAATTGATAAACTTGTCAAAGAAGCTGAAGAAAATGCTGAAGCCGACAAGAAGAAACGCGATGAAGTTGATTTGCGTAACGAAGCCGACCAAATGATTTTCATGACTAACAAAGCCATCAAGGATTTGGGCGACAAAGTAACCGATCAAGAGAAAAAAGATGCAGAAAACAAAATCAAGATTTTGGAAAAAGCTTTGAAGGGTGACGATCTCGAACAGATCCGTCATGCCAAAGATGACTTGGAAAAAATGGCTCAGTCATTATCGGAAAGAGTATACAAGGAACAAAACCAGAACCAAGGTGGTGGCTCCGGAGATTCCGGTCCACAAGACAAAGGTGATGGCGGCGATTCCGGGTCGGATGACGAAGTCTTCGACGCGGATTACAAAGAAGTATAATATTGCATATACAAAAAGCAGGCGACTGCTTTTTGTCATGTTTTCGAGGTGACTAGATGGAAAAACGAGATTTTTACGAAGTCCTTGGTGTAAACAGAAGCGCCACGGAAGACGATATAAAAAAAGCCTATCGCGGCTTAGCAAAAAAATATCATCCCGATGTGTCTTCGGAAAAAAATACTGAGGCCAAATTCAAAGAAGTACAGGAAGCCTACGATATTTTATCTGATGAGACAAAAAGGGCCCAATATGATCAATTCGGACATCAGGCGGCCAACCCCAATTTTGGGAGTGGTTTCGGTGGTGGAGCCGGTTTTGACGGTTTTGACTTTGGCGATATTTTCTCTGCTTTTTTTGGCGGTCAGTCAAGACAAAGTCAGGGAACCAGAACGAAACCGAGAAAAGGCTCTGACATCCAGAAACGGATGACGATAGCTTTCGAAGACTCGATTTTCGGCAAAAAAGAAAAGATAAAAGTTCCCGTCTACGAAGATTGCCATGTTTGTCATGGAACGGGAGCCGCCTCAGCCAAAGACATCCAGACTTGTTCCAAGTGTCATGGGTCAGGAAGTGTCATCATGGAAACTCAAACCCTCTTTGGCAGATCCCAAACCAGGACTACTTGTCCTGTCTGCGGTGGATCTGGTAAAGAAATTAAAAACAAATGCACCTCTTGTCAAGGCGAAGGTGTCGAAAAAATCATCAAAGACGTCGAGATCAAAGTGCCCGATGGTATCGAGACCGGACAACAGATCCGGCTGGAAGGTTTTGGCAACAAAGGCCAGTATGGAGGGCCAAGCGGGGATCTTTACATTGTCTTCGAAGTCAAGGCTTCTGATACATACATCCGTGAGGGTGACGACATCATCGTTAACATGCCGATTACTTTCTCGCAAGCGGCACTTGGAGCAGAAATTGAAGTTCCGACAGTTTATGGCAAAGTGCTTTTGAAGATTCCTTCAGGAACCCAAAGCGATGCCAAATTCCGAATCCGTGGCAAAGGTGCACCGAATGTTAGAACCAAAACCAAAGGCGATCAACATGTCATAGTAAGCGTCATCACACCTGCAAAACTATCCAATGAACAGAAAAAACTGTTTGAGCAGATGTCACGGATTGAAGACCATCCCTCCAACAAATCCGCCTGGGAGAAATTCAAATCTAATTTTCAACGCAAGTAAAAAAGCCGAATTGGCTTTTTTTTATGCATTAGTTTTGACTGTTTCACAGACGATATGATATTATATATGTATATGAATTGTATAAATTATAAGGAGGATAAACATGAAAGAAATTACTATGCCAAAACTTAAACGTTTTAATCTAATTATGGGGGGCCTTCATCTTGTTCAGGGTGTAATCATGCTGATACTATCATCATCAGTGATCCAGAACATTGCGGAGTTCAAACCAAAAATAACTCAGCTATATTTATCTTACGACGTGACCCTAGAGACACTTGTCTTAAGAAGCAAAGACTTATTCGACCTTCCCTTTGGGATCCTTGTCGCAGTATTCCTGTTTCTTTCGGCCATTGCCCATTTTCTAATTTCCGTACCATTCAATAAAGTTTACAACCAAGATTTGGAAAAAGGCATCAACAAATTCCGCTGGTTTGAATATGCGCTTAGCTCATCGGTAATGATCGTATTGATTTCAACATTGTTTGGAATATTCGATATTGCCTCGCTAGTTGTTATTTTCGTCCTAAACGCTTCAATGAATCTGTTTGGTCTTTTGATGGAACAAATGAATTCCAAAAGATTAGAAGGCGAAAAAGTCAATTGGACTCCGTTTGTATTTGGCTCGATAGCCGGACTTGCACCTTGGGTTGCAATCATCCTTTACATGTCTGGAAATCCAAACCTCGACATGGTTCCCTGGTTTGTCTGGGCAATCGTTGGCACCTATTTTGTTGCTTTCAATACGTTCCCTGTCAACATGATTTTGCAATACAAGAAAGTTGGCAAATGGAAAAACTATCTGTATGGTGAGAAAACGTATATCGTTTTGAGCCTTGTCGCCAAATCGATTTTGGCCTGGCTGGTTCTGTTTGGCGCCATGCAACCTTAAATTAAATGAAGAAAAGTCCTGATCAAAAATTGTTCAGGACTTTTTTTGTGTCTGGATTTAGTTATTGCCAATAATTGGAATGGATGTCAAGATCGATGCCATGCTGTCCTAAATAAGAGAAATAGGTTTCTTCGATTGAAGAATCAGCAACGCAACGATTCATCGCAATCGTTGTTTTACCTGAGAATGATGCAATGGCCATGCCAGGTTTCCTGCCCGAGGCAAGATTGAATTCAAAAGAATCGACATGGGGAGTCATGGTTTCTGGTAGAGTGATTATTCCAAAATTAGAGATGGAAGTCGTGATAGGCAGATCGCCAAGAATCGCATAACCGATCTTGAAGATTAGTTTCTTGATAAAAAGCGGTGTCAATTTAATTAAAATGTTTTTTTCAAACATGACGTTCAAATCAAGCAAGTTTTGTAATTTCTCGACCGATCTTTCCGAAACGAACTGCTCTTTGACCGACTCCAGTATTTCCGCAAACGTGGGCATGGTCTTACCCATTTGATAACTAACTTTGAAAAACAAGGAAAAGTTGCGTACGGATTGGGAACGAAAATATTTTCTCATATTGACCGGGATTGTGAGTGCCACCGGTTTTTTTATGAGTTTTTTTGGATTTCCGTTTTTCAAGATGGAATAAATCATCAATCCAACGAGAAATTCTGTAAAGGCAACATTATGTTCTGAGGCCAGTTTTTGGAGCTGCGAAGTCTCCATTTTACCAACAGTCAAGTTGATACCCCGTCTTTTGAATCTTTTTCCGGTGATGCGATACGCTCTGATAAACGGATTCTTCCCCATTTTGGTCTTTCGGAAATGACCAATGTAGGAGTCTTCCAATTCGGCTAAACTTGGTCTATCCTCCAACTTGAAAACAGAACCGTCATTAATTTGGGGATAACCGATTTTATTCAAGTATAGATACAACACTGTTTTCATGAACTCAAACGAGCCGGACCCATCGGCGATACCATGGAAAACTTCAAGGCTGATACGATTCTCATAGAATAAGAAAGTGAACATATAGTGATTGTTTGTGTGGATGTCGATGCTTTGACAGATAAAGGGGGATTCTGGCCAGACAATCGGATCTTTGTCATTTTGTTCAAAGTAATACCAGAATAGACCTCTTCGAAGACGCACGAAAAAAGTCGGGAATCTTTCCCTGCATTCTACAACCGCCTCTTGCAAGGCGATGGGGTCTACTTTTTCCTTCATGATGATTCCCATGCGGTAGATACCGCTGTTTTTAGCGCTCGCGACAACGGGATAGATTTTCGCAGCGTTATCCAAACGAAACCATTTAGCCTCTTTTGCCAGTTCGTCAAACATTTTTATTGCCTTCTCTCAACCAGGTATTATATGTTTTGCAGGATGTGGTGCCCTGAAAAATTTCTGATGATGTTTCCGGTTATTTAGATTATATACGCTAATGAGGAATCTGTAAAGTAAATCACTTTTTTTATCATAAATATCTTTTTTTAAAATATTGTTGAAAAAGCGCTTTACAAATAAATATATAATCAGCTATAATATAACCTGGTTATGCATAAGCACGATATACATAACGAGGTTATATATGGAGGGGGTGAGATAATGACGAATTCTGGAGAGTACATGCGCGGATTCACTGATTTCATAGTTTTATCGATTTTAAATAAATTCAACAGCTACGGATACGAAATGAACAAAATCATCGAAAGCGTGAGCGACCAGCACTTCCAAGTGACTGAAGCGGCGCTTTATTTTGCATTGAAGCGATTAGCTGAAGACAAAAAGATCACTTCATATAAGGAAAACAACAAAAAGGGCATGAGCCGGCGTTATTATCAAATTACCCCCGATGGGATTGCGGCACTCCATAATTTCCGTCAAGATTGGATTCAAATCGAAAATACTTTGTCGAGTTTGGTTGGCGGCAAATTTGAATACTCAAGAGAAGACTAAAAGAGGAAGTGACAAAATTGGACTTATTTCAAATCATCCCGGCGAATTTCTTCAATTTGCTTGCGGGTAAAAACCAAAACCTATATATGAACGCACTGTTCGAGGTCTTCAAAGCCTACGAACAAGGTTCGATCCTCGGGATGGACAAACAGATTGCCCAACAGGCCATTATTGACTATCTTGACATGCATCCGGATGACGAAGTAGACGAGATCGAAAAGGATGCCTCTAACCGCGACAAGGCCAACCAGATTTTGAGACGATTCGAAGAATGCGAGTGGATTGATGTCGATGTCAACAACGACTACGTCGAGATTCTGAACTTCCGCGATTATGCGATCACGATCATCGATGCCTTAAAAGTCATCAATCTGGATACAGCCTATGGCTATGAAGACGAAAACCATGAATTCAGAGGATACATCTTCACTGCCTACAGCTTATTGGTAAACGAGCATGTCGAGTATGCGATGGTTCTGGATCAAGTCTACAAGAATACCATCGGATTTGTCAGAGAAATCAGAAAACTCGACTCGAGACTGAAGTTCTATATCCGGACAATCATCGAAAAATCCGAGATCAGGGATCTGATCCACTTGCTTGTAAATTACAAGGTTGAGCTTGTCGATCAAGCATATTACCGCCTGAAGACAAGCGACAACGTGAACAAGTACAAGATGGAAATCATCAAAAGGCTCGAACAATTCCAACAGAATCCGGTAATCATGGAAATCATTGCCAAAGATTATCTTTCAAAAGCGAACAACAATTACGAACTTGCCAAAGTCAAGGCGAACAAGCGAATCGATGACATGATTGATATCTACAACTCACTCGAATGGATCATCAACGAGATTGACAACAAAAACAAGATCTATGTCAATACTACGATTGCGAAGATCAAATTCCTCTTAAACGATGATGAAAACATCATTGGGAAGTTGAATCGGATCCTCAAGTTCACTTCATTAAGCATCAAATCAAGAAAAACCGATGCGGCCTTGAAGACGCTCAAACCATTATTTGAAATAGCAACGCATCAACTGATATCAAACAATTCGGTATTCTCTCCGAGAGGGACCTATCTCCATTCCAAGGCTCAGTATCTCCAGGAAAACGCGGAGAGTAATGGCAATCAACTGCAAGATGATTTTTATAGGGAATTCGAGACAAACTTCAGCTCGGATGTTATCAAGAAATACTTGATGGCCTACTTTAAAACCAAATCTTCGATCAAAGCGTCGGAAGTATTGCGAAATGACATGTCCGACGAGGCGATCATGAGGCTGCTCTACATCTTGATCTACGCTGGCGACGAACTTGATTACTCGATTGTTCCGCTCAAGGCAGATATCGAACATAAAAGATTCCAACTTAGAGACTTTGAAATTATCAGGGGGTATGAAGAATTATGATTCTTGAAAATTATGAAAATCTGAACACGGGCCAGAAACAGATGTTCAGCGATACCGTAAACAAATTGCTTTCAACCGGGTTTCTTGCACGTGACAAACGTGACAACAAGGAACAATACTATTTTGTACTCAGTTTCAAGAATTATTTCGATGAGTACTTTGGCATCATCAACTACGAACTGACCTTAGACAGGGAACAAGGCGCAATCCAGCTTTCAAGCCTGGAAAACAAGAACACCCTGCATCTGAAGAAAGAGGAGTCACTGATCTTGTTGATTTTAAGGATTCTCTACCACCAGCATCTGGTCGATACTTCGATCAACGACAACGTCGTGATCAAGGTTGACGAGATCCATCAAAAATACGATTCGTTGGAACTAAAGAAAAAAATCAACAAAACCGATTTGATCCAGATCCTCAGAATGTACAAGCGTTACAATCTGATCGAACCGATGGGTGACGCTACGCATGGCAATACAAAAGTTATCATCTACCCCACGATCCTACTCGCAATCAATACCCACGCAATCAATGACATTTATGACCTGTTAGGTCAAATTTCCGGAAAAGAAGGAGGAAAAACTGATGAAGAAGCTGACGAAAGTACGACTGATTAATTGGCACTTTTTCGCCAATGAGACAATTTATATCAAAAACAACACCCTGATCACCGGACAAAACGCCACAGGAAAATCGACGATTGTCGACGCTATTGCGTTTGTGATCACAGCTGGAGACCAAATCTTCAATCTGGCAGCCAATGAGAAAAGTAAACGCGACCTCAGGGGTTACGTCAAATGCAAACTCGGTATCGACAATCAGGAATATCTGCGTGATGGCGATGTCACCGGCCATGTTGCGCTCGAGTTTTACGATGAATCGCAAAACACCCATTTCACAGTTGGTACTGTCATCGATGTCTTCGGTGAAATTCTGCCGCCAAAGTATCTTTTCTACGAAATCGAAGAACCGATATCAGACAGTCTTTTCATCGACGATGAAGGCAGAATCTTATCCACTATGGCTTTCAAAAAAGCCAGACATACGGACAAGATCTATCCGACAAGAAGAGAAGCAAAAATGGCTTTCCGCTCTAAATTCGGCTCGATAAATGAGACTTATTTCTCATTGCTTCCGAAGGCACTCGCCTTCAAACCAATCGGAGATGTCAAAGATTTCATCTACCATTACTTATTAGAAGAGAAAATTTTAGATGTCGAATCAATCAAAGAATCGATCCAGTCATATCGTGATTTGGAGGCAACCCTGAAGATCATTAAGCAAAAGGTAACAAGCCTGCAAGAAATCAAGGAACTATACGATGACATCCAAAAGAATCAGGACCAGAAGAAATTCTACGAATATTTCCTGAAACTAATTGATGTTGAACAGACCAAAGATCAAATTTCCAAAAAGCAGAAGAATCTGGAAAAGATTACGATGAACCGTGACAAAAACAAGAAACTGGTTCAAGAAATCGACCATCAGTTGGAACTCTTGGATGACAGAAGCAAGGAAATCTATGCCTTGCTGCAATCCGATGATGCTTTCAAAGTCGGAGAAATCTATGACAAGGAAATTTTGGGACTTACCCAAAAAATCGACGAGCAAAGCGAGATCAAGGGTTATTATGTTAAAAAAATCGATAAACTAAAACTCATCATCAAGGAGTTAAAGACTGAATATAACAAACCAATCTACGAGACTTTGTCAAAAATCGATTTTCTGAACACGACCCCGGAACTGCTAGACAAAGTAAAACTAGATCTGCTTGAAATCGACAGACAATGTCAGACAATCCAGGAAACGAATCAAAAGGAATCCGGCCGTCTCGAACAGACACGGCAGACATTAATTCTCGAGATCAACGAAATATACCAGACCCTGAAAGAACTGGACAATCACCAGCTTCGATACAATCCGATGATCAAACGCCTGCAACAAGCTATTGAACAAGGACTCAAGGAACGCTTCGGAGTATCAACGAGCGTCCACATTCTGGCTGAACTCTTGGAAGTCAAGGACAGATCTTGGCATGATACCATTGAGGATTATCTGGGCCAACAACGCTTCAACCTGATCGTGGAACCTAGGTATTTCGATGAAGCCCTGCAAGTCTATAACAAGATTAAAGACAGTTTGAATATCTTTGGCATCGGTTTGGTCAATACCAAGAAAATTCAACATTACACCACTTGCCAAAGTGAATCGCTAGCATCAATCATCACTGCGGACAATGTCGATGCAGCCCACTACATCAATATGACTTGTGGCAACCTGATCATGGTTGAAGATGTTACAGAACTGGAAAAATATCCGCAAGCAATCACCAAGTCGGGAATGGTCTACCGTTCCTATACTGTAAGAAGTCTCAACAAGAATACCGAGAAACCGTTTATTGGCAAACTAGCATACGAGGAACAACTCGAAAAATGGCGTCACCAGGCGAAAGTTTCTAAAGAAGAGTACCAAAAACTTACCAACAAGATCCAACTACTGCAAGAAGAAAACAACGCCATCGGTGGACTAAACCTAACAAGTTTTATCGATATGATGCAAGCTTCCATCCAACTTCCGGAATTGAAGGAAAAGAAGAAGAATTTGCTGTTAAAAAAACAAAATCTTCCCAAAGAAAATCTAAACCAGTTGCGAGTCGAATACGAAGACCTCAAAACGGAGATCAGGGGTTATCAGTCCAACCGTAAAAGACTGTACGAGGAAAATGGGAGACTTTCTTCAGATGATTTGAAAACCCAGGAAGACATTCTCGGATATGAACAAAAAATTGAAGAAATGAAAGTCGAGCTTGTGGAGATTGCCTCGGATAATCTGACCCTGGAACACGATGCGACTGAGCTCTATAGCCAGGAGATCGCGAACGCCACCGATCAGAAAAAAGTCAGGGATGAGTACCAAGCCCGGATTGAAACGGAACTTGGCAACCTGGCAAATCTCGAAATATCGCTTAAATCGCAACAGTTTAAATACACAAACACTTACAATTTGAGTTATCAGTATGGTATCGAATACATGGATCTTTACCTGAACGAACTCAACAAGCTGGTCAAATCAGAACTGGTGAAATATGAAGCCAAAGTCCGCGAAGCCAGAGAATCGGCAGAGAGACTCTTCAAAGAAGACTTTCTAGCCAAACTCAGAAACTATATTGTCACGGCCCAGGAAGAAATCAAGAAGATCAACGATACCTTGCAGGCGATTCACTTTGGTGAAGACACATATGAATTCATCTTCCCGAAGAGCAAGGAATACGGAGATTACTACGAGATGGTCCTTTCAGACGAATCAATGAAGAGTGGTTCGGAGATCTTCAACTTTGAATTCGAACGGAAATATCAGCGTCAGCTGGAGGAACTGTTCATCAATCTCGCCCAGGAAGGCCTGAACGATCAGGGCACCATCAACAAGTTTACCGATTACCGCACATACATGGATTATGATATCAAGATCAAGAATACTGCCGGAGACATCATTCTTTATTCGAAAGTTTTCAAGGAGAAATCCGGTGGCGAGACCCAAGTTCCGTTCTATGTGGCGACCCTTGCTTCATTTGTCAGGGTCTTCCAACAGGCGCAACGTGGCAACGTCCATGATTCAATCGGACTTATCCTCTTTGATGAAGTCTTCGACAAGATGGATACCTCGAGAATCAAATCGATGATGGAATTCATCAAATGCCTGCCAGTCCAGATTATTCTTGCCACACCTCCTCAAAAAATGGAAGTGTTGAGCAGGTTCACTGACACTACAGTTGTGACGCTAAGAGAAGGCAGAGCCGCAAGAGCATACGAAGTAGTCCAGAAGTACTAAATAATTAATTCTATTCACAAAAGCCCTGATCCTGAAAGCTAGGATCAGGGTTTATGTTATTCCTTGGAGCCGATTGGAGTCAAGTTACATTTGCTTATAAAATATATCGAGATATAATTAACTGGTTTTTCATCAAAAAATGATATAATTGATTTGGTTAAATGACAAGGAGACTAATTTATGCCTATTGAAGCAAAATTATTATTGTATTTTGCGCTATTTCTATTTGTATTTTTTATCAAAAGAGCTTCCATTCAAAAGCGCGCTACAATATCAAAAAAAGAAGTAATCGGTGAACAAGAATCAAGAAATATTGGGGATGTTGATTTCATGACCGATGTTTTGGTCACATTCAAGTATTTACATAACAATTCGCAATTTATGATGATGGCTCCGCCGATTATTACGATTAACGGAACAGACAAATACAGACTGACAAGCGACAAACTGACTCTCAAACTGCCAGGTGCTTTCACGATGAAGTTTTGCATTCCCTATATGAACAGGGAAGCCTTCAAAGTGTCGGACACATACCGGCTGGTGAACGGATATAAATATACGATCATTTTCAAAGCCAGATTTTTTGTTTTTCAAAAAGCCAAAGTCGAGGTTATTAAAGAGGGATTGATTGAAGCAATTTAATCTAATTTTTCTGAAAATTCATAAGCATGTCGATTTCGCAAACATAATCGACTTTAGAAAGAGTTGAATAGCATATGAAAGAACTCATGACACATTACGAACGCTATCCTTTGATGCAAATCGAAGATTTTATTAAATTGATTTATCAAAGGTCTTTTGGGCCACGTCATTTTTCTCAGTCAATCAGTGAAGAAAAGATTATGAGTATGCTTAAAGATGAACTGCAATTGCTTGAACCTATGAAAGAATCGATTTGGCATGAAGACATCGGAGGGGGTTACTGTCGAATTCATCTAGATGCTGTATTGCTTGGAAAAATATCAATTGAGGAACTGAGCCAAGCGTTTGTCAAATCAATGTCAGATGCGTCGATTCCCAATCCAAAAGCAAAAAACATCTTATTATCCAGCATTGATGTCTTGCTCGAATTGATTACTAAAGGGATGATTTCTCTTCCGATTGCACTAGCCACTGAATTTGTTCAAAGATATCTTGATTCGGATATCATGGCAATCCACCATAGCGAAATCTTCAAGGAGAAATACCATCCGCATTACCGAGTAATAAAAACGAAATATATTAAAGAATTATTGTTGTGATAACCTTGAATTTCGAATTCAAGGTTTTTTAATGCGATTTCGTTATATGTTTTGGCAAACATTGTTGTTTGTGATATGATTATCATTGGTGATTGCCATGCAAAGATATTTCATAAACAAAGAACAAATTGAAGCCAATACGTGTCTGATTGAAGGCGGAGACCTACATCACATCCGCGATGTTTTGCGATACGTTCCCGGCCAGAAAGTGACCATTTCAATTACTGGCGGGTTGACTTATCAAGGAATTATTAAATCTATTGCCAAAGACCAATGCATTGTAGAACTTCAAGATGTCATCTTTTCTAGCAAACCAGATTATTCTCTAACTGTAGCTCAGGCTCTGATCAAGAAAGACAGATTCGAGCTGTTTTTGGAGAAGTCGACTGAATTTGGCGTGACCAAAATCATCCCAACCATTTTATCCCGGTCGATCATCAAGATCGACAATGAAAAAGAGGCAAAGAAACTTGAGCGCTACAAGAAGATCGTCAAAGAAGCCTCGGAACAATCGCAACGCTTTCAGATGCCTGTCGTCGAACAGATTGCAAAATTGAATGACATCGATTATGGTGCATATGATAAGGTTATTGTCTGTTATGAGCAAGAAGCTAGCACAAGCCATATCAAGAATTTATTGCCTACTTTATCAATGAAAGAGAATATGTTGATTATTGTTGGTCCGGAAGGTGGCATCACATTAGAAGAAGTCCAATTCCTCAAAACAAAAAAAGCTAGTTTTGTTAGCCTTGGACATCAGATATTCCGTTCCGAAAGTGCTGCAATCATGATTTTGGCGGCTTTTATGTATGAGTGGGGCATTTAATATGAAAGTAGCACTTATCACGCTTGGCTGCAAAGTCAACGCCTATGAAACCGAAGCGGTCTGGGAACATCTTCATAGTGCAGGCTACGAAAGAGTTGAAGCAAATAAATTTGCGGATATCTACATAGTCAACACCTGTATGGTCACAAACACCGCAGAAGCCAAATCGAGACAAATGATCAGGCATCCATTAAAGTACAATCCCAATGCCATCATCGTTGTCATGGGGTGCCTTACCCAACTCAAAGCGGATGCAATAATTTCAATCGATGGCGTCAAGATTGTCCTTGGCACAAAAGACAGGGATTTGATTCCTGATTATATTGAAAGGTATCTTCATAACCTTGAACCAATTAATTATGTCAAAGACTATCAATTACATGACCCATACGACAATTTGGTTATCAATGACTTTTACGACCATCAACGGGCATTCCTAAAGATTGAAGATGGCTGTAATAATTTTTGTAGTTACTGCATCATTCCCTATACAAGAGGCAGAGTCAGGTCAAAACCAAAAGAATTGGTCTTGAATGAGGCTAAAGAACTGTCGAAAAGACATATCGAGATAATCCTTACCGGGATTCACACCGGAGGCTACGGAGAAGACCTCGAAGACTATTCTTTTTCTGAATTGTTGGTGGATTTGGAAACCATCGAAGGTCCGAAAAGAATCAGGATTTCTTCGATTGAAATCAATGAATTGACCAAAGACGTAATCAAGTTGATTGCCAAGTCCGACAAATTCGTGCATCATCTGCATGTTCCCATGCAAAGCGGATCTGATAAAATCCTCAAACTCATGAACAGAAAGTATTCAAGAAAACAATACATGGATAAAATCAGCGAACTTAGGAATTCAATTCCCGACTTGTCGCTTACAACCGATGTCATTGTCGGATTCCCGGGGGAAACGGAAGCTGATTTCGTCGATGCTTTGGAATTTATCGAACTGATCGGTTTCAACGAGTTACATGTTTTCCCGTATTCCCAACGGAGCGGAACCGCATCGGCACGGTTAACTGGTGTAGTCGATGGCAACGTCAAGAAGAACAGAGTTCACCGACTGCTTGCATTAGGTGAAAAAATGGCCAAGCAGGCCATTCAAGATCAAACAGGAAATATTTTGCATGTCGTTGTCGAAAGAGAAAAAAACGGATATCTTATGGGTCACTCTAGAAACTATGTTCATGTCAGGTTTAAAGGTAATATAAGCCTTGTAGGAACCGAAGTGGATGTCTTGTTGACGAAAGAGAATTATCCAATAAGCGATGGCTTGATAAAATAAAAGAGCTAAATCAGCGTTTAGCTCTTTCTTTATCAAGACGTTTTTGTTTCAAGGCCTCGACTTTTGCCTGGGCCTTGATCTGTTTCTTGGTCAAAGGTTTTTCCTTCTGTTTGCGTTTCACGCCCTTGACATTTTTAACGACATCGTAACTGATGACCAGTCCGTTGTCATGGTTGGTCATTCTATAGGGCAAACCCTCATTCACGTGGATCGGAAGTTCAAATAAATATCCAATTATTGGCATCAGCATCTGATGCTTGTTCACTGCCTTGATGAGACCTCTCACTTTTTTTGACTTGTCCCAGCGGTAGACGACTTTGTTCATATCGTTCAAAAACAAAATGACTAATTGGCTTTTCTTTTTGTCGGCAGATGAGAAACTCTTCAAAAACACCAATTCCGGCAGATTTTTCCAGTAATAATCCAAATACTTCTTGACTTTGCGTTTACCTTTTGACTTCAGAGATTTATAGGTATTGGTATTGTCCTTGACCAATGAATTGACAATCGTTTCATTGAGCAGGTTGCCGTTATATCTCTTGTTGATGGTTTTATCCATTTTTTTGTAGAAGTGTTTGTATCGGGCAGCATATTTACCCTTGTTGATCATTACCGCAATCAAAATGATCAAAGCAATGGCTCCAACAGCACCAAAGATTATCAATTTCCAGGGCAATGTGGCAAAATCAACTAAAAAAATCATCAAAAAACACCTCTATTCTGTATCACGTAAATCATACCATAAAATAGGGCGAAATCAAATCGATTTAGAAAAAAAATCGTTTACTTTCTGTAAGTTATCTTGTATAATTACATGTGCAAGCAGAAAAGGGGTGAAAGCACATGGCGAAAACAGTCGTAAGAGAGAACGAAAGCATCGAAGACGCTTTACGTCGTTTTAAACGTGACGTTTCTCGCGCTGGGACGTTAGCTGAAGCCCGTAAAAGAGAATACTATTTGAAACCGAGTGTTTCAAAGAAATTGAAACAACGTCAAAACGCGACCCGCAAAGGTTAATAGAAAAGCACTTCACTAAGTTGAAGTGCTTTTTTTCCCGCATAGGGACGTGATTATTTTGATAAATGTGGTATAATATTCTTATAAGGAGTGATGACGATTAGATGGTAGATTTGACTAAATTGGAGTTGCAGATTTCCAGCGTTTCGGAAATGGTTGCCTTGTTCGGTGTCAACGAGAAATACATCAGGATATTATCCAATCTCTTTGGGACTGGCATCTTTGTCAACCATGAAGAAATACTGCTAGATACTACAGATGAAATTAAAATCAATGAGATTAAACGCATTTTCGAGATTTTGATGCAACTTGTGAAAAGGAATATTGTCTTCAACGAAAGAGACATCATCTATATTCACCACATCATGGAAGTTGAAGCAGACGACGAAATTCTGGATTTGTTCATCGGCAGGAAAGAAATCATCAAGACTTTCCACGGAAAACCGATTTATGCGAAAACTCTCAATCAACAAAAATACCTTTCTTCGATCGAAAAAAACACACTTGTTTTCGGTATCGGTCCCGCAGGAACCGGAAAGACATATCTTGCCGTCCTTGTCGGACTGAAAAAACTCAAGGAAGGTTCGATTAAAAAAATCGTGCTGACCAGACCGGCAGTGGAAGCTGGGGAGAACCTTGGTTTTTTGCCAGGGGATCTCAAGGAAAAGGTTGATCCTTATTTGCGACCGCTCTACGATGCGATGTATGAAATCCTTGGCAACAAGCAAACCGAGGAATACATCGAAAAAGGCATTATCGAGATTGCTCCGCTTGCCTATATGCGGGGAAGAACATTAGAAAACGTATATGTGATCCTAGACGAAGCGCAAAATACGACCATCAGTCAAATGAAACTGTTTTTGACAAGACTTGGCTTTAGTTCCAAAATGATCGTTACCGGTGACATCACCCAAAGCGATCTACCGGGAAAAGTTGCGTCGGGACTGATCAAAGCTTCACAGATCCTACAAAAAATTGATGATATCGACATCATCTTCTTTGACAACATCGACGTTGTCCGCCATCCGCTCGTGCAAACGATCATCAAGAGGTTCGAAGATGCTAAAGATTAATTATATAAACCTATATGATAAAAGCAATGCCTACAAGTCAACAATCCGCTATATTTTAAAGAAAGCTTACAAACACTTAAAAATATTCGACTTCATGATCATAAACGTTATCTTAGTTGATGATGCTAAAATCAGGGAAATGAATAAACAATACCGAAATATCGATCAGGAAACCGACGTGTTGAGTTTTGAAAACGCAGACGGCCTCTCAGAAATCGGGGATATATTCATTTCGATAGACAAAACCTTGAAACAAGCGGAAAACTACAAACATTCATTCAAGAGAGAACTTGCTTTCCTGTCGCTTCACGGCTTTCTGCATTGTCTTGGTTATGACCATTTGACAGAAGATGAAGAAAAGGAAATGTTCTCGCTTCAGGATATGATAATTGACAACACTAAATTCAAGAGGTAAATTTTATGGAAAAACTGATCCAACTGGCGAAAGAAAATATCAAGAATTCGTATTCACCATATTCCAAATTTCCTGTTTCAGCAATTCTGGAACTGAAAAACGGGAAAATATACAAAGGCGTCAATATTGAAAACGCCGCTTACGGCTTGGCTAACTGTGCTGAAAGAAGCGCATTGTTTTCCGCGTATTCGGACGGCATCAGAAAATCAGACATCAAACGGCTTTTAGTCTATACTGATCATGATTACTTCGTTTCGCCTTGCGGCTCTTGCCGGCAAGTCATGCGTGAGTTGATGGAAGATGACGCCGAAATCATCCTTGTCAACAATCATGATGAAACAAAAGTAGTCAGAAACATCGAACTTCTGCCTCTTGGCTTTTCTAAGCAGGATCTTTGATGTTTCGTTCAGGATTCGTCGCAATCATCGGTGAACCAAACGTCGGGAAATCGACGTTTTTGAACCAAGTGATGAAGAAAAAGATCGCAATCGTTTCCAACAAACCGCAAACAACAAGAAACGTTTTTTCCGGAATCTATTCCGACGAAGACTCGCAAATTGTATTTGTCGACACACCTGGCATCCATCACGGAAAAACGAAACTTGGTGAATACATGACAAAATCAGCGGTGAATACCATCAAGACCGTTGATTTAGTTTTATTTTTCATCAACGCCTATGATGATGTGAAAAAAAGTAATCTGGAAATTTTGGAGACTTTGAAAAATGTCAAAACTCCGGTATTTCTAATCATAAACAAACTTGACGCGGTCAAGGATTTCAGGCGTTTGGAAACAGCGATTGCTCCATATAAGACTCAGTTCGAATTTACTGGTGTTTTCGCGATTTCCGCGCTTACAGGGGATCATGTGGATTTGTTGCTTGACGACATCAAAAACTTACTTCCTGAAGGACCTAAATTCTACCCTGATGGCGAAATATCGGATCGTCCGGAAACATTCCTCATCCAAGAGTTTATCAGAGAAAAAATCATTGAACTGACACGTGATGAAATCCCGCATTCGGTCATGGTCTATGTCGAACGTTTGAAAAACAAGCGTGGTCTCTTGGAGATTGATGCGACAATCGTTGTCGAAAGAACTTCACAAAAAGGAATTATCATCGGCAAGAATGGTTCGATGCTCAAAAAGATCGGCATATTGGCTAGGGAAGATATCGAGAACCTGATGCAAAAAAAAGTCTACCTCGAGCTATTTTGTAAAGTCGAAGCTGACTGGCGAAACCGCGATCATTATTTGAAAAACTACGGGTACAAACCGGACAAGGAATAGGATGATCCAAGTGACAGATGCAATCGGTTATGTGTTGAAACGAATGGATTACAAAGAATCAAGCAAAATCGTGTTCTTGTACACCGCTTCTGGCAAGACAAGTTTTTTGGTGCACGGAGCCAACAAACTATCAAGCCCGTTCCTTGCCAAAACTGAAGTATTGACCAAGTTGAAAGTCACGACCGAAGGCAAGGGTCTGAAGATTTGCAAGGAAATCGAAATTATTGATCTATTTCCAGGCATTAAGAATGATCTGGAAAAATATACGTATTGTCTCCATGTCCTGGAAATCTTGCAACAGGTATCCGATGCGGAAATCGACCATGAAAAATTGTTTATGTTCATAGGTAAGATTTTTCCCTTGATTGAAAAAGAAAAGGAGTATGTTCCTTATATTTACATGTTTGAGAGCAAGTTGCTTTATTTGCTTGGCATCCAGCCGGAGTTACAGGCCTGCGTTATCTGTCAAAGCAAAGAAGCTCTCGCATTCTCGGTAAAAGACGGTGGTATGTGTTGCCTTGACCATCTCCCGCTTGGGAAGACCTATCCCTTAAGCATCATCGATTATTTCATGAAAATTTACTATTTCAATCTGGATAAACCGCTCGAGTTGAAACTGGACCAGAAGACAATCAGGGAAATCAGATTGTTGCTTGATGAATACTACCATTATCATTTGAATTTCGAAACCAAATCACGACAGGTGCTGAAAGGGCTCATAGGTTACTGAATCTATTCAGCTCTATTTTTTTAAAATAGAAACTCACCGTTTCAAAATCGATTATAACCTTGACAATACGCCAATAAATCATATAATTATAATGAGGTAGTATGCTCTTTTGGAGAGGATGATAGTTTTGGCCAACACTTTGGATTCATTGGTTAATTATTGCAAACAATACGGTTTTGTCTACCAAGGCTCGGAAATCTACGGCGGGCTTGCTAATTCTTGGGATTACGGTCCTTTGGGAGTCCAGCTGAAAAACAATCTGAAAAAAGCCTGGTGGGACAAGTTTGTCGCCAACAATCCCCTTAATACCGGAATTGATTCCGGGATTATTTTGCATTCTGACACCTGGTTGGCATCAGGCCATGTCAAAGGTTTCCAGGATCCCTTGCTTGACTGCAAGGAATGCAAATCCAGATTCAGGGCCGACAAGCTGATCGAAACCCATTCCAAAGGCAAAGTGGACGCAGATGGCTGGAGCCATGAAGCCATGATGGAATATATCAATACTCACAAAGTAAATTGCCCCGTTTGCGGGAACTTCAACTATACCGATATCCGTCAATTCAATCTGATGTTCAAAACTTACCAGGGCGTGTTAGAAGACGTCAAGAACCTGGTTTACCTGAGACCGGAAACGGCACAGGGTATTTTTCTTAATTTCAAGAACATTTTACGAACATCCAGAAAGAAAATCCCCTTTGGCATCGGTCAGATCGGCAAGTCTTTCCGGAATGAGATTACTCCGGGAAATTTCATCTTCCGCACCAGGGAATTCGAACAGATGGAGCTGGAATTCTTTTGCATCCCCGGAACAGAACTCGAATGGTTCAATTATTGGCGCACATTTTCCAAACAATTCTTGGTTGATTTGGGAATCAGCGAAGAAAATATCAAGCTGTATGACCATCCCCAGGAAAAACTAACATTTTACTCAAATGCCACCACCGATATTCTGTATCGGTATCCGTGGGGCTTCGATGAGATTTGGGGCATTGCTTCAAGAACGGATTATGACTTGAAACAACATCAGGAATATTCGAATGAAAGCCTTGAATATTTCGATCCAGATACCGATCAAAAATATCTTCCCTATGTCATCGAGCCATCCCTTGGCGTCGAGAGACTGTTGCTGGCGCTTCTAAACGATTCGCTTTCGGAAGAACTTGTCGAATCAACAGGCGAGATGCGAACATTGCTTAAGCTTGACAAGAACTTGGCTCCTTACCAGGTGGCAGTATTGCCGTTGGTAAAAAAATACCATCAGGACAAAACCGATCAAGTCTATAACGAAGTCGTTCAACACGTTCATGCCGTTTATGATGATACCGGCAATATCGGCAAAAGATACCGCCGACAAGATGCGATCGGTACCCCCTATTGTGTCACAATCGACAACCAGACGCTTGAGGATGATACTGTTACAGTAAGAGAAAGAGACTCGATGGAACAAGTCCGGGTTGAAGTTAAAAACCTTGTCGTCTACTTGCAAAATCAACTGAAATCATAAAGAAAAGTAGGTGAAGTTATGGCGAGAATCAGCCAAAAAACGATTGATCAAATCAAAGATGCGGCTGATATTCTTGATGTTGTCGGCGAATATGTCACGCTTCAGCCGGCGGGAAAGAACCATAAGGGCCTGTGTCCCTTCCATAACGAAAAAACACCTTCTTTTTTCGTTTCCAAAGAGAGAAATTTATTTCATTGCTTTGGCTGTGGCGAAAAAGGTAATGCCATCACTTTTATCCAGAGATTCAAAAATATCAGTTATGTCGAAAGTCTCGAGTTTTTAGCCGATAAATACCATATCGAGATCGAAAGAACAGGCAATTTGGAAACAAACCAGAGCTTCGACAGATATTTTCAAATCAATGAAGAGGCGATGCAGTTTTACCAGATCCATCTCACGAATATGGAAAAAGGACAGACAGCCCTTGAGTATCTCAACAAACGCGGACTGGACGTCCATACGATCCAATATTTCGAGATCGGATACGCTCCGAAAGAAATGGATTCGCTTTACGTTCACTTGCGGACAAAATATCAGGAAATCGACCTGTTGACAATTGGCCTGATCAAAAAAAACCAAGCGGGAAGCTACTATGATTTGTTCCATGATCGAATCGTATTTCCCATCAAGAATGAATCCGGACGTGTTGTTGGATTTTCCGGCAGGCTATACGAGCCCTCCGAAACAGAGCCAAAATACGTCAATTCTCCGTTTACGGATATCTTTACCAAAGGCGAGATCTTATACAACCTTGACAAAGCCCAACCATTCATTCGTAGAGAAAAACGCGTTGTTTTGTACGAAGGATTCATGGATGTCATCGCTTCCGTAAAATCAGGCGTCAAAGAAGCAGTCTGCTCAATGGGCACCCAGCTGACCGAGATGCAGACAATGATGATCAAAAAATATTCCGACAAAGTACTTTTGTGCTATGACGGTGACAAAGCCGGATTCGAAGCCATGTCAAAAGCAATCAAACTGCTTACAAACGCCCAACTGGAAGTCTCGATCGTCTTGTTGCCAGAAGGCATGGATCCCGATGAATTTGTCAAACAGAATTCTATCAAGGCTTTCTCGGATTACCTGCAAAACAGACAAATCGATGTCTATGAGTTTCTCTATTTGCATATGAAGAAGGATTTTGATCTTTCCAAAGCCTCGCAAGTTGAAATGTTCAAACTGAAGATCTTCGACTTCTTGTTACAAAAAGCTTCCGGTACAATCACTGATCTCTATCTTCAAAGGATGGCTGAGGATATCGGTGTCGAATTCGACACCTTCAAGGCTGACTTCAATAGTTATCAATTGACAAAAGCAATTACCAAATCGCTCAAGGAAAGAAAAACTAAACAGGCTGAATACGATATCCCGGACCGTTTCTTTCAAGCCGAGACGATTCTGCTTAATTACTATCTTTACGCGATTGAATATCGACAAGAAATTGACAACCAGCTTGCAGGCTTTTTCACTGAGGACAAATTAAACATTGAAATCCTGATCAGCATCCAGGACCTTTTGAACTCAACACCGCAAATCGTGCTCAAGGATAAAGTCGTTTCCCAATTTTCCACCGAAAAACAAAGATTGCTCAACAAACGGTTTTTTCCAGACAATTACGAGTATTCCGTCTTGGAACTTGAGCAATGCATCCATACGCTGAAACAAAGGAAACTTGACCGCGAAATCGAAGACTTGCGCGAGAAACAAAAACTAGTCAACGCGCAAACAGACAAAAAAACGTATCTTGAGATTTCCGACAAGATTTTGGATCTTAAACGCAGAAGGGAAAAAATATGGACAAAAAAGAAATAATTTTGGAACTCATGAAAATTCATGAGGAACAAGGATTTTTGCAAATGGATGATGTGACAAAACGCGTCGATGAAAATTCTACCATGTTTGATGATGTGATTATTGCTTTGGAAGCAGACGGGATATATCCTGAAGAGTATGTCGACTTGGAAGAATTGGCTCAAATATTACCAGACGAAGCGGAAGAGACTGTCGAAGTTAAGGAAGAGGAAGCGGAAGAAGATGACTTTGTCGACTTGGATGAACTCTCTGACGAAGATATCATCGAAGAAGAACTGATCGATTTCGACTATGCCAAGGAAATCGAAGAGGAATTGATGCTCGAGAAGCAATTCGATACCAATGTCTCAATCAAAGTCGACGACCCAGTCAGAATGTATCTGAAAGAGATAGGAAGAGTTGAACTGCTAAACAGCGACGAGGAATACGAACTTGCCACCTTGATTTCCCGAGCCAGACGAGCAAGAGAGACATATGAACAAAAAGTCAAAGACGGCGAAACAATCTCGACCGAAGAACTAGCGGATTTTGAAGAGTTGTTCAAACGCGGGGAATTCAGCGAGAAAAAGCTTGTCGAGGCGAATTTGCGTTTGGTAGTCTCGATTGCCAAAAGATATGTTGGCAGAGGCATGCAATTTCTGGATTTGATCCAAGAAGGCAACATGGGGCTGATGAAAGCCGTTTACAAATTTGATCATACCAAAGGTTTCAAATTCTCGACCTATGCCACCTGGTGGATCCGTCAGGCAATCACAAGAGCAATCGCCGATCAGGCAAGAACGATCAGGATCCCCGTTCACATGGTCGAAACCATCAACAAACTTGTAAGAACCCAAAGAACGCTTACCCAGAAACTGAAACGGGAACCACATCCGGATGAGGTTGCGGCTGAAATGAAGATTTCTGTCGAAAAAGTGCAGATAATTCAAAAAGTTGCTCAGGAACCCATTTCCTTGGAATCGCCTGTTGGCGAAGAGGAGGATTCATCACTCGGAGATTTCATTCCCGATCCAGACACTTTGACACCATATGAATACACATCCAAGGAAATGCTGAAAAGAGAACTCGATGCCGTGTTGGAAACACTTACCGACCGGGAAGAGAAAGTTCTCAGGATGCGTTTTGGCCTCTTGGACGGAAGGACAAGAACCCTGGAAGAAGTCGGCAAGGAATTCGGCGTCACCAGGGAAAGAATCAGACAAATAGAAGCAAAAGCTTTAAGAAAACTACGTCACCCATCGAGGAGTAAGAAATTGAAAGATTTCACAAGTGGAAAACAATGAAAAAACTCGGACCAAGATTGAACCAGGCTGTTACATACACCAAAGGGTTCAATGTATTAGCAGATATCGGCACTGACCATGCCTATTTGCCCATCAAAGCAATCCAACTCGGCAATGTCGAGAAAGCGATTGCATCGGATAACAAGGAAAAACCGCTTCAAAATGCCCTTAGCAACATCAAAAAGTCAGGATTAAGCGACAGAATCGAGGCAGTGTTGTCAAATGGTCTCGACAACATCAAAGCCGAAGTCGATCTGATCACCATTCTTGGTGTTGGTGGAATCCTGATTACTGAAATTTTGGGAAAAGCCGATCTTAAGAACGTCAAAAGATTGATCCTTTCCCCAAACTCGGAGACTTCAACTGTCAGAAGATGGTTGGAAAACAATCACTTCGAGATTGAAGCTGAAGAGTTCATCGAGGAAAAGCATACCTATTACCAACTGATCGTTGCCAAACACGGAGAAATGAAACTAAACGATATCGAGCGTGAGTTCGGACCTGTTGCCATCCGTAGCAATGATATGACTTTCCACCAGTACCTTTACAGACTTATCTACAAACTGGAAATGGCACTAAGCAAAGCCAGAAAACCTGATGAACTAAATTCACTCAATTTGAGAATCAAAACGCTAAAGGCATTGATTAAATGAATCGGATTGAAATATCCAAATATCTTGAATCGCTATATCCTAGGGCTTTGGCATATGACTGGGATAACGTCGGCCTCCAGGTCGGCTCTTTGAAGAAGCCTGTAAAAAAGGTTCTTATCACGCTTGATGTGACCAAAGATGTCATCAGAGAAGCAATCCAGGGGAAATTCGATTTATTGATATCGCATCACCCTTTGATTTTTCAACCAGTAAACAACATTCAATTTGAAACTCCCAGGGGCTGGATCATCAAGGAACTCATCAAACACGACATCGCCCTATACTCCATCCACACGAATTTTGACCTCGCAGACGGTGGCATGAACGACGTTCTAGCCAAAAGACTCGGGCTCAAAAATCCGCAGCTTTTGGACGAGGAAGCAGGAATCGGACGTTATGGGGACATCGAGACGATGGATCTGACTGAATTCATCGCTGATGTTAAGCATAAACTGGAACTTGACCATGTGAGACTTATTGGCACCAACAACAAACAAATCACTACGGTAGGCATCTCCGGAGGCTCGGGTCAACAACATATGTACCAAGCCAAAAAAAGAGGTTGCGACATCTATCTGACCGGTGATATTACCTACCATAATGCTCTTGATGCTTTGCAGATGGGTTTCACATTGCTTGATATCGGCCACAATGCAGAGAAGATTTTCATGACAACGATTGGCGACTTATTGCGCGTTGAATTTCCGGATTTGGAAATCATCCTGTCACAAATCGATACCAATCCCTATCAGACGAAATGAAGATACTTCGGTATCTTTTTTTCTTGCATTCCCGAAAACTATATGATATACTTTGTTTGAATTTCAAACTATTTGAAATTAAAAAGATTAAAGGAGCCTATAATGGGAAAAATCGGAGTAGCAGTATGCGGTAACTCAGGACTTGATTATCTTGTCCACGACAAAGAAATAAGAATTTTCAGATCTTTGCTTTTGATTGAGGACAAAGAGTACGAAGATTTCGTCGAGATTTCATCCGACGACTTCTACGGTCGACTCGCCAAAAACCCGGATTTAGACATCAAGACGACGCAGACAAGCACAGGAACGATTTTTGAAATGTACAAGGAAATGATTGCATCGGGTTATGATGAACTAATCATCGTCACCATCAGCAAGCATCTTTCCGGAACTTACCAAAATGCCGTTTTGGCAGCGAAGATGGTAGAAGACACCGTCATCCACATTTTCGATTCACAATCAGTTTCCTATGTCGAGGCCATGATGGCAACGACCGCAAAAAAAATGTCCGATGAAGGACACAGTTCTGCAGAAATCCTAAAAAAGCTGACCTGGATGCGAGACCACAACCACATTTTCGTAACTGTTGACACGCTTAAGTATTTAGTTAAAAACGGTCGTTTGTCAAATGCGGCTGGGTTCTTTGGAACGCTTCTGAAATTGAAACCTTTGCTTGAAGTCTCGAAAGAGGGAAAAGTTGTGACAATCGAGAAAATCAGAACTACTCCCAAAGCGAGAGAACTCATGTTCGATAAATTCTATCAGGAAATCAAAGGCAAGAAAGTTGTTGCTTTCATAATCTACACCAATAATATGGGCGAATTCTTCGATTTGCAGGAAGAATTGGCAAAACACGAGGAAATTGTTGAAGCCAAAATGATTCCCCTTACTCCGGTTGTTGGCTGTCATGCCGGACCAGGAACCATGGGACTTGGTTACATCGAACAATAGGAGGTGTCCGAATGCAAGACACTAAAGCGTTAATCAATGAATTACTGGTCGAAATCTTCAATCGGATTTTGACAGTTGAAGGCGAAGCTTTGAAAAAAGAAGGCATCAGACTCTCAATGTCAGAAGTTCATGTATTAGAGGCAATCGATAATCTCCAAGAACCATCGATGTCAAATATATCGCAAAAACTTGGTATTACTGCCGGAAGCCTTTCGGTTTCGATTAACACTTTGTTTCAAAAAGGCTATGTGAGAAGATACCATGACCATGAAGACAGAAGAAAAGTTTTGATTGCTTTGGAACAAAAAGGACTAGATGTCTTGTCAGTCCATACGATTTTTCACGACAAGATGATCGAAGCCATCTTCCAGGATCTGCGCATCGAAGAGGACGAAGTTCTCGTCCAGTCCTTACGCAAGGTTTCGGAGTATTTCAAGAGTTATCCAGTTGCAGAATAAAAAAAACGGCTTTGGCCGTTTTTTACTAGAGATTATTCAGTAACAATACAATCGACTGGACAATTGACTTCGCAAACGCCACAGTCAATACACTGTTCAGGATCAATAACATAGATATCTCCTGCTTCGATGCAGTCAACTGGACAGTCTTCTTTGCAGGTTCCGCAAGCGATACATGTATCCAAGATTTTTCTTGGCATCTTTTTCCCTCCCTTAAATAAGTATTGTTAAGCTACTACAATATTGTACCAACCGATAGGCCTTTTGTAAAGTTGTTTTTTCTATTTGCCGAACTTAAGAAAAAAAAGCGGATGCAACATGCGAATTTTCTTGTTTTTACCCGCTCAATCTGTTAGAATATACTAAGATAAAAGGAGTGATGTTTATGCCTTTGTGGCTTGAAATCGTCTTACCGATAGTAACTTTGTTAACTGGCCTCATCCTGGGCTTTTTTCTCGCAAAGAAGTATTTCAAAAACTATCTGGAGAAGAATCCACCCATCAATGAGCAAATGATCCGCGCGATGATGTCGCAAATGGGCAGGACCCCATCGGAAAAACAGGTCAGACAAGTAATGGCCTCGATGAAACAAGCAAAATAACACAAGTATCAATCGCAAAGCACCTTCCGGGGTGCTTTTTTTTATTAATGTTTGTCTTGTTTGTTTAACTTGCGTTTTTCACGCCAGACATCATACTTGTCAAACAGCTTGATTCGGTTTTCGGTTTTATTTTTCAGCCGGAGGTAATTCGACTGATGTTTGACGATGATCAATGCGACCGCAAGAAAAGTAATTACAAACAGATACCAATCGGGTCGGAAGAAAAAGTGGATGACAGATGCGGTGATGAAAGCAGAAATTGCCGCAACAGTCGATGCCACCGAAGAATATCTCGTCAAAAAGACAGTTACAAGGAAGACCGGCACGACGATCAAAGCGATGATCGGGTCAAATACGAGCAATACCCCCAAAGATGAAGCGACGCCTTTTCCGCCTTTGAATTTGAACCAGACCGGGTAGACATGGCCGATGATTGAGGCGAAGCCATAAACAAGGGGATGAAACAATTCAATGCCAGAAAATAGGCCGGTATATTTTATCAAAAAAACAAGGATGCCGCTTTTCAAGGTGTCCAGGATTAAAACCGTGGTTCCGATCGCTCTTCCAAGCACTCGATAGGCATTAGAAGTGCCAAGATTGCCACTGCCTTTTTTTCTTAAATCTTCGCCTTTGAACCATTTTCCCAGAAGATAGGAAAAAGGAATCGAGCCAATTAGATATGCAATGAGGACATACAATACTTTTTCCATCACAAAACCTCCGTAACTTAAAAAATTATACCATATTTTCGTGAAAAATGCAGGAAAAAAAAGCAAAAATTTGGTATAATATTTACGAACACAAAGGGGTTATATACATGAAGAATCCAATTACGGAATTATACACCTCCCAGTCGCTGCAAATCTTGGAAGGCTTGGAAGCGGTTAGAAAGCGTCCCGGCATGTATGTCGGTTCTACCGACCAAAGAGGACTACATCACCTGGTCTGGGAAATCATCGACAATTCCATTGACGAAGTCCTGGCAGGCTTCGGTCAAAATATCAAAGTAGTTGTCAGAGAAGACAACTCTATTTTAGTTACGGATGATGGACGGGGCATGCCTGTCGATTTACATCAATCCGGAGTCTCCGGTGTCGAAGTCATCTTTACCAAACTTCATGCCGGTGGCAAGTTTGGCGCTTCAGGAGTTTATAAAGTATCGGGCGGACTTCACGGAGTCGGGGCATCGGTCGTCAACGCTTTGAGCGAATTTTTAGAAGTCACTGTCCATAGAGACAACAAGTTGTATCGAATGCGTTTTGAAAACGGTGGAAAAAAAGTTCAGGAACTTCAGATAATCGGCGAAACCAAGAAGACAGGAACCGAAGTCTTGTTCAAACCTGATCCAACAATATTTTCGACAACACTTTTTAACTTCCAGACCTTGGAGGAAAGAATCCGGGAAAGCGCATTTTTGATCAAAGGTTTAAAAATGCAACTTCACGATGAAAGATCAAAACAAAAAGAAACATACTGTTATGAGGCGGGCATCAAGGCTTATGTCGATTTGATTAACCAACAAAAAACACCGCTCCATAACACGGCCTATTATGAAGGCAAATCTGGCGAGATCGAAGTCGAGATCGCTTTCCAATATTCCAACGCTTATTCGGAAAACATGATTTCGTTTGTCAACAATATCCGGACGAAAGATGGCGGGACCCACGAAACTGGGTTCAAGTCTGCCTTCACCAAAGTCTTCAATGACTATGCCAGAAAAGTGAATTTACTTAAAGATAAAGATCTGGCTCTTGAAGGCGCAGATATCCGCGAAGGCCTAACAGTGATCATCTCTTGCAGAATTCCGGAAAACCTGCTTCAATTTGAAGGCCAAACCAAGAACAAACTCGGTTCACCGGAGGCCAGACCTTCCGTGGAAAACGTAGTATCCGAGCAAATGAGCACTTTCCTGACCGAAAATCCGCAAACGGCATCGGTCTTGATCGAGAAGGCGCTTAACGCTAGAAATGCCCGGGAAGCAGCGAGAAAAGCTAGAGAAGATGCTCGACTTGTCAAGAAAGTAGCCAGACAGGAGACAATTCTTTCCGGCAAACTCTCTCCGGCAACATCGAAAAATCCGAAAGTGAATGAACTGTTTCTAGTCGAAGGAGATTCCGCCGGCGGTTCCGCAAAACAAGGCCGCAACCGGATGTTCCAGGCAATCTTGCCATTAAGAGGCAAAGTCATCAATTCCGAGAAACAGCGAATGGAAGATGTTTTGAAAAATGAAGAAATTTCCACGATCATTTCCACAATCGGAGCCGGACTTGGAAGTGAATTCCAAGTCAATAAATCCAATTACAACAAAGTCATCATCATGACCGACGCTGATACAGACGGCGCCCATATCCAGGTGCTCTTAATCACCTTCTTTTTCCGTTACATGCGACCACTTGTCGAACACGGCAAACTCTATATCGCATTGCCACCATTATATAAGATAACGAAACTCGGCAAAAAAGAGGAAGTAACTTATGCCTGGGACGAGGAACAAAGAGAAGAAATCTCAAAGAAATACAAAACATACAATATCCAGCGCTACAAAGGCCTTGGTGAAATGAATGCCAATCAGCTTTGGGACACGACTATGAATCCGGAAACAAGGACTCTGATCCAGGTCAGAATCGAAGATCTTGCGGATGCCGAGCAAAGAATTTCCGTTTTGATGGGAGACAAGGTCGAACCAAGAAAAGAATGGATTGACACTTTTGTTTCGTTTGAAAGCGAAGACAACTTCCGCATCAAGGGGGAAGAATAATGGCTAAATCAGTCAAGAAGAAAATTGATGTCTTCCTCGATGAAAAAATCATCATTGAAAACCTGGAGACAATTGTTGGCGACAGGTTCGGCAAATACTCCAAATATATCATCCAGGATCGGGCTTTACCCGATGTCAGGGACGGACTGAAACCAGTTCAGAGGAGGATCCTCTTTGCCATGCAGCAGCTTGGCATGTACTCAGACAAACCATATAAAAAATGTGCGAGAATCGTCGGCGAAGTCATTGGTAAATACCATCCTCACGGAGACCAATCCGTCTACGATGCCATGGTCAGGATGAGCCAAACCTGGAAAATGGGAACTTTGCTTATCGACATGCACGGCAACAATGGCTCGATTGACAACGATCCCGCCGCTGCCATGCGTTATACTGAGGCAAGACTAACTCCATTCGCAGAAATGCTATTGAAAGACATCGAAAAGAAAACCGTTTATTTCATTCCCAATTTTGACGATGAAGAATACGAACCGGTCGTCTTGCCAGCCAAATTTCCGAATCTTTTGGTCAATGGCTCGATGGGCATGGCTACAGGATATGCGACTAATATTCCACCGCATAACTTAGGTGAGGTTTTAGCAGCCGTCATGTATAAAATCGACCATCCATATGCGACCGTCGCCGAATTGATGACAATCATCAAAGGTCCGGATTTCCCAACCGGTGCGATCGTTGAAGGCACTGATGAGATCGAAAAAGCTTTTTCTTCCGGGAAAGGCAGGATTGTTCTTCGCTCAAAAGTCGAAATGAAGGATACTTCATTAATCATTACGGAAATCCCTTATGAAGTCAATAAATCCGATCTGGTCCGTAAAATTGACGATATCCGATTGAAAAAGAAGATTGACGGCATCGTTGAAGTCCGGGACGAATCCGATCGTGAAGGCTTGAGAGTAGTCATCGATATCAAGAAAGAGATTTCTTCGGAAGTTATCCTTGCCTATTTATATAAGAATACCGAGATGATGGTGACCTATAACTACAACATGGTCGCTATCGATAACAAATCGCCGAAACAGATGGCTTTAATCGAAATTCTCGACAGTTATATCCAACATCAAAAAGAAGTCGTGAGAAACCGGTCCAACTTCGAACTATTTCGCGCCGAGAAAAGAAAACACATCGTCGAAGGCTTTTTGAAAATGGTCGATGTGTTGGATGGAGTAATTCAGACCATCCGGAAATCATTGGGAAAAAAAGATGCAATTTCTAGATTGGTCGAGGCTTTCACTTTCACAGAGCAGCAGGCGGATGCCATTGTTTCCTTACAACTCTACAGGTTATCAACAACAGATGTTTCTGACATGCAACAAGAAGCTTCTGAACTTGAGAAACAGATTAACAGTCTGAACAAAGTTCTGAAAAATGAAAAAGAATTGGAAAATGTCATCAAGAAAGAGATTTCTACCTTGATGGAGAGCTACCCGACACCAAGAAGAAGCCAAATCATGGATGAAATCAAAAAAATGGAAATCGACGAGCAGGCTTTGATCGAACATGAAAACGTCATTGTGGTTCTGACAATAGACGGATATATCAAACGATCTTCCTTGAAATCATTTCAGGCTACAAACGGGCTTCCCGGATTGAAACAAGGCGACATGGTTCTAAAGCAGGAACTTGTCAACACCAGGGATACATTGCTTGTGTTCACGAATCTTGGAAACTACATCAACATTCCTGTTTTCAAGATCTACGATTGCAAATGGCGTGACAACGGAGAATATATCGGACTTTATGCTCAACTTCTCGACCGGGAGGAAGTGCTTGATTATCTGATCATCGATGATTTCGATGATGACAAACAGATCTTGCTCGCAACCGAAGAGGGACAAATCAAACAAGTCGGACTTGTCGAATTCCAGCAAGTTAGACTTAACAAAACCTATAATTGTATCAACGCTTCGAAAATCAATCATCTTGTTTCTGTCGACCTGAAAGAGAGCTTTGACACGGATATCGCACTTGTGACCGAAAATGGATATGTGCTCAAATATTCGGAAACAGAAGTCCCGATCCAAAGTTTGAACGCCAAGGGCGTCAAAGGTATCAACTTGCGAGACGACTCTCTGGTTGGAGCCAAATACGCTTCTTCAATTTCCAAGGACGAGATGTTAATGCTCACCAACAGAGGCGCATTGAAACGCGAATTCTCCCAAAATATCGAGAGAAGCCACCGCCCCGCCAAAGGCAAACAATATTTGAAAAGTGTCAAAACGAATCCTTATCAATTTGTCGGTATGGTTGCGGAAAATATTTTCCGCCTCAAGGATCACCTCGCGATAAGAATCCTGATGAAAGACAAGGAAATGATTATCAAGGGTATCGAATTGAAACCGGATCGATATGAACACGGAATCCCCTATTTGGAAAAAGAAGAGATGCCAATCGGTCTGATGCTGGAAAAGAACAATTACAAGGAAGCAAATCAGATTCTATATAAACTTGCTAGCGATCAAGCTTCAGGAATTATCGAAGAAAATCCCGAAGAAGTCGAAGATGATATGATGCTAGAACTCGAGAAAATCATTCTTACCAGCGACAATTTCAATAAAAGCGAACAAGAAGAAGAGGATGACGAAGAAAAAATCATCCAGCAAACATTGTTTTAGAAGCATGCAAGCCATGCATAAGGAGTGAATTACATGAAAAAAATTATTGCAATATGCACGATCATCATCGCCATAACGTTGATATCCGGATGTTCTTTTGGGGGTACAACCACTTCTGTTACAACAGCCGTCACGACGGTTGATACGGATAATGTCATCGACATTTCCACGCCGACACAGCTGCGGGCAATCGAGATGAACAAATCTTACAGACTTGTAGCTGACATTGATTTGACAGGTATCGAGTGGACGCCGCTTGGCAGTTATGAAGAACCTTATCTAGGTATTTTTGATGGTAACAACCATACGATTTCGAATCTTACTATTACGGTCAGAAACGATCTTTTCAACGGCATGTTCGCCCATATGGCAGGAACCGTTAAGGATCTGGCCCTGACAAATTTCTCCATTGATTACGACTGTAACTATCTGACATATGCCGGCGGTCTTTCCGGTTATTTGACCGGAGACGTGGAAAATTTGGAATTAAATGGAGCGATTAATATCAGCAACACCAAAAGCAATACGTTTGTCGGTCTTATGACAGGACTTTCAAGTGCCAAGATTACCGATACGATGACAGCTGACCAATTCGTAGCCAACCAGATCACCAATGTGACAGCTTCCGGGTCGATAGATGCCTCTACCAAAAACTTCATGTTTGCCGGAGGCCTAATAGGTAAAACCTATAACTCGGAAGTATCAAACTGTGTTGTAGATATCGCAATGGATGTTTCTAGCCAAACATATATAGTCTATGCCGGAGGCCTGACTGGTCACCATTATGCCGGAATTCTTATCGGATTTGAAGAATATGTTACATCTGTAGATATCCCGATTCAAAACAATATCGTCACAGGTTCACTTGATGTTACTTCCGCGGGAACGCATGCATCCGTAGGTGGATTTGTCGGATATACGCAATATGGTATTATGAATGACAATTTTGCAATTGTTGATGTGACTGTTGCGGGAGCCGATTTGTATGTTAGTGCCTTTGCCGGTGAAGCATGGAAATCGACCATTGAAAACGTCCTCGGAGCAGGAAGTATCGTTATTGCTTCGATGGATGAGCAAGTTAAACAAATTTCTTCCTTGGTTGGATTCATCAGTGTAGATTCAACAGTATCCACCTCTTACTATCTTGTCGAGACTTCAGAGACACTTGTTGCGCCTTTAGGCACTTTGGCTACCCTCACAAACCTGGTTGATGACTTGTGGTATGACACATGGATGACCTGGGATGATAGCGTGTATGCCTTAACAGATATTGCCCTATTGTTTACTGAATAAAATCTGAAATGATAAAAAACGGCAAATTGCCGTTTTTTCTTATGATTGTATTCATATTTTCATCCTTGAATATGATTATTTTCACATTTGCAGAATATTTTTGTAATAAATGATATCACAAACAGCGGATAAGATGTATAATTTTCACAGGTGATCAATATGAATTGTCTGCAAAATTTATCTCGGACTCCCATTCCTAACGATGTCTTCATGGCAACTTTGAAGCTTTATTATCAGATGGGAAAGAATGACGAGTATGTAAATTTGTTCAAATCCAATTTGGATTACATCAGAAGACAGACCGCCCTGGAAGAAGCCATGGCTTTCTATCGTCTGTTCTTTTCTCATTACCACATACCAGACTCGAGACTGAGAACGCTCCAACTCGATTCGACCGTTGCCAAAAACAAAGGTGAAATCCAGTACAAAAACATTATCAGCGTGTTTTTGCTGATCCATAATCCGGTGACAGAACTATTCAATCTTAATGTGACAGAAGTCAATGATCTGGTCAAATTGCTGTTTAAAAATGTCTATCCTTCCGACAAACTGCAATACCGGAAAATTGAAAAGAAACATAACGTCATGGCCCCAGAAAATATTTCAATGCGTGAACACCTGGAACAACTGATTGAAAAAATGCAGGAATTAAGAAAAATGGGCGTTTACGAACCGATGTTCCTGCATCTGAATTTCATGGTTGACTTCTTGAACATGGAAATCTACAAATTCCCTGAAAATGACGTGATTGCACTCCTTGTGTTTTACATCATGGCCATGCAAGAAGGCGTGATCGTTTCCAAATATCTCTCATTTTTTAACCAGCTTTACTTAAATGTCCAAGAATTTCGAAATGTGCTCGACAAAACCAAATTCGGCTGGAGCGAAGGTTTTTCGGAAATCATGCCACTCGAAAGATTTTTCCTTAACATCTATCATCAGCTTTATCTCGATTTGCAAGAATACGCGAGGGATTATGAGTACGAATCCAAACTTGAAATCTCAAAATCAGACTATATCGAGAATACGATTGACAAACTTCCGGAAGTCTTCCGAAAAGAAGACATCCGGATCAAGCATCCATTCATTTCCGATTCGACAATCAATAGGACATTGAAACGGATGCAGGAAGAAAACAAAATCAGGCCTTTGGGCAAAGGCAGAAGCGCTAAATGGATCAAATTATATAAGAAAGAAACCGGGAAATACAAAGTACAACAACTAAATTTCGATTTGGAGGATTAATAATGGACAAGATAGCATGGATTATCAAGAACGCTTTGAAAGAAGACATGCCAAAGGGCGATGTTTCCACAGACAATCTATTTACTAACGAAACTTCCAAAGCCAGGCTTATCGCCAAGGAAGATGGAATCCTGTCAGGAATGGCTGTATGCAAACGAACCTTTTTGACAGTCGATTCCCAGACAAAATTCGAGATTGTGCGCGGGGATGCAGAACATGTCGAAAAAGGAACAATCATCGCTTTGATCGAAGGAAAGACGGCTTCGATCTTAAAAGCGGAAAGAGTCGGGCTAAACTTCTTGCAAAGAATGTCGGGAATTGCCACCTCTACAAGCAGGTTTGTCGAAGCAACGTCCGGCACTGCCGCAAAAATTTATGATACCAGAAAAACCACGCCAAATCTTCGTGTATTAGAAAAGCTGGCGGTTCTTGATGGGGGCGGTATGAACCATAGGATGAATCTCTCGGAAATGGTCATGTTAAAAGATAACCATATCCAGGCAGCCGAGTCGATAGCTTTAGCCGTATCCACAATCAGGAATAAACTCGGAAACCTATACAAAGTCGAAGTGGAAGCAGAAAATATCGCCATGTTCAAAGAAGCCCTTAATACCGATTGCGACATCATTATGCTCGACAACATGTCGACATCGGACATGAAAAAATGTGTTGATCTCAATCAAGGAAAAAAACTTTTGGAAGCTTCCGGCAACATGTCACTGGAGAGAATTAAAGAAGTTGCCGCAACCGGAGTCGACATGATCTCAGTCGGAATGCTTACCCATTCCTACAAGTCTTTGGACATTTCGCTGAAATTCTGAGTATTTTCGGTCTTTCCCTATGCATACTTGTCAATTTTCTGTATAATATTCAAATAAGAAATGAGTGATTTATTTTGCTGAAGTCAAAATACCTTTGGAATCTTCAAGTTGATGATATCGTTAACGATGAATCAATTTACAAGTACATCTTGAAAAACCGCGGCATCGATGATGCCTCGCATTTCTTTTCCATGGGCGAGGAATCACTTCACAATCCCTTCCTAATCAAAGGAATGGAGCATGCCGTCGAAAGAGTTATCAAAGCTATCTCGGCCGGTGAGAAGATTATGGTTTTTGGTGACTATGACTGCGATGGAATCTCAGCGATTTCTGTAATGGTTAGGACACTAAAAAAACTTGGCGCAAACGTCACATATGATCTTCCCGACAGATTCCAGGATGGGTACGGACTCAATCTGAATTTTGTCGATAAAATAATCAAGGAAAAAATCAATCTGGTTATTACCGTCGACAATGGCATTACTTGTAACGAGGAAGTACGAGTTCTAAAAGAACATGGGATCGACACGATCATCACTGACCATCACCAGGAAAAAAACGAACTTCCCGATGCCTATCAGATTTTGCACACGAAGCTAAGTCCGGATTACCCTTTCAAAGAGATTGCCGGCGTCATGGTCGCATTCAAATTTTCGCAAGCAATCTCCAATGAGAAACTGGAAGAATTCTATGACCTTGTGATGATCGGCACCATTGCCGATTTGATGCCTTTGACAGATGAAAACCAAGCTATGGTCAATCTTGGACTCAAACAATTGAAAAAAACAAAGAATCTCGGACTCAAAAAACTAATCGAATTTTCCCATTTGGACATCATCAACGAGACTGCTATAGCTTTTAAAATCGCACCCAAAATCAACAGTTCCGGACGCCTTGGCAAAGCCAAACAGGCAGTTAAACTACTGATTTCCGAATCCGAAAAAGAAGTAAATGAGCTTATCTATCTGATCGAGGAAAATCATGCTAACCGGAAAGATTTGACCGAATCTGCTGTTGAATTATGTGATTCATTGGTCAATCCGGATGATGCTGTTTTGGTAATAGCCTCTGATAATATTCATGAAGGCGTAATTGGAATTTGTGCTCAAAAAATGGCGGAAAAATACCAAAAAACGACAATTGTGGTCACTTATGACGATTCGGGCATCGGCAAAGGTTCAGCCAGATCCTTTGGCGATGACAATGTTTTGGAGATGCTGGAGACAAATCATGAACTTCTCACCAGATTTGGTGGGCACCAGCAAGCAGCCGGTCTGCAGTTGGAAATGAGCAATATCGAAGCCCTGCGCCAGGGACTCAATCAGTTAGCATCCCACTTGGATGTTCCATTGCTCAAGGTTGACATGGAACTTTCATTAAGCGATGTCAGGCTAGACACTGTGAAAAAACTACAGGATCTGTCTTTTTTCACAGCGACTTTTCTCTTTTCCGAACTCATCATTCTCCGCAAACACCTTTTGAATAACAAGCACACGAAATTTCTTGTTTCACATAGAGAAAAGACATTTGATGTTCTGGCTTTCAACAATGTCGATTATTACTATTCGCTTGAACCAGGAGACAAGATTTCAGTCATCGGGGGAATGAACATCAATTCCTGGAAAACAAGAACTTCGATCCAGGTAATCGTGAAAGATCTGAAATGCGTTCACTCCCAGATTCTGGATTTCAGAGCCAATCCAAATTGGCAGAATTATCCTAATCTGATTAGACAAGATGAGTATCTGGAAATTAATGATCTCGAACTTTCGAGAGCAGCCAAACTTCCTGTGTCTGATACTTTAGTGCTTACACCTCGTATTTTTGAAATATCACTGAAAAATCTGCTTTCCAAGGATCACTTGTCAAAATGCTATCGACAACTTGAAAAAAAGCAACAACTCGATTTCGACGAATGCAAACGTCAGTTCAATTTGCATCTCGTCCAGGTCGACATCATTATGCAAATCTTCTCTGAACTCGGATTTGTTGCCAGAGCATTAGGAAAGTATCTGTTCCAAAAAGTAAGCGAAAAACGCGATTTGAATGAAGCAAAAACGTATCTATTTTGGAAAAAGAAAGCGGAATTCATCGAAAACGTTTATCTGTTTCCACCAAACGAACTGAGAAATTTATTTTCATCCTATATGGAGGATAATCATGAAATTTGAAGATTATATTAAGAATGTTCCCAATTTTCCCATCAAAGGCATTCAATTCAAAGATATCACACCTTTGATTGGTTCTGGCGAGGCTTTCCACCAAGCTGTAAAAGAAATCGCTGAATTCGGAAAAAAACTGAATGCAACTAAAGTCATCGGACCCGATGCCAGAGGGTTCATTATCGGCGCACCTGTTGCTTGTCTGTTGGGAGTTGGCTTTATTCCCGTAAGAAAACCGGGGAAATTACCTCGGGAAGTCATCAGTTTTGATTATGAGTTAGAATACGGGAAGAACACTTTGTGTATGCATAAGGACGCTATCAAACCCGGAGAGAGAGTCATCATTGTCGATGATCTTTTAGCCACCGGTGGAACGATGGAAGCAACAATCAAATTGGTAGAACAAGCCAAAGGCGTTGTTGTTGGGCTTGGCTTTTTGATTGAACTCACTGATTTAAAAGGCAGAGATAAATGCAGCAACTTTCCCATCAAGGTCTTAATCCAATACTAATTCAGCTTTAGGAGGGATACTTTGTGGTTCGCGAAGAACAATACCGGCCTTTACTAGTCGAAATTTCGACATATCTGTCAAAACCCGAGCACCTGGATTTTATCAGGCGCGCTTTTGACTATGCCTATGACAAGCATGACGGCCAACTTCGCAAATCAGGTGAACCTTATATCAGCCACCCTGTCCAAGTCGCAGTCACCCTTGCGGAATACCGTGTTGATCCCAATACGATTGTGGCAGGTCTTTTACATGATATTTTAGAAGACACAGATTCTGATTACAAGGACATCAAACAGTTATTTGGCGAAGAAGTCGCAGATATTGTCGAAGGACTGACCAAACTGCATTTGTTGACATACGAAGGCTCAAAAGTCATGGAACAGGCCAAAAACCATCAAAAAATGGTATTGGCAATGGCAAGGGACATCAGAGTCATCTTTGTAAAACTAGCCGACAGATTGAACAATATGCGCACGCTTTCCCATCTCGATCCGGAAAGACAATTACGAATCAGCCGCGAAACATTGGATGTCTTTGCTCCGATCGCTCATCGGTTGGGAATGTATCGACTCAAAGCCGAACTAGAAGATTTGGGATTCAAGTACTTATATCCAAACGAATATTTGGATATTGCCAGACTAATCAAAGATAAAAAAGGCAACAGAGAAGCTGACATCAAGATGATGCAGACAGAACTGGAAAATTTGTTAAAAAGCGAAAACTTTATTTATGAAGTAAACGGAAGAATTAAGAATATTCATAGTGTTTACCGAAAAATGCAATTAAAGCACTTGGATTTTGAAGAAATCAGCGATCTTTTGGCATTGCGGGTGATTGTCGAATCTATCAGTGACTGTTACAGGGCAATCGGAATCGTCCATTCGAAATTTATCCCCGTACCGGGGAAATTCAAAGATTATATTGCTATGCCCAAACCAAACATGTATCAATCGCTGCATACAACTGTCGTCAGTCGAGGCAAGATTTATGAAATCCAAATCCGCACCAAAGAAATGGACGAAATCGCCGAAAAAGGCGTTGCAGCCCATTGGGCGTACAAAGAAACACAAACCGGTTCGCAAACCAGAAAACACATCGAGGACATCGTTTCGTCGAAGCTTCGCTGGTATTCCGAACTGATCAGATACACGGAAGAATCGGATTCCGATGAGGAAATCCTTAATATATTTACTGATGATATTTTGAACGCTAATGTATATGTTTTCACTCCAAATGGCGATATCATCGATCTCTCCGCAGGCGCGACTCCAATCGACTTCGCTTTCCGAATCCATACCAAAGTTGGCGAAAAGACCGTTGGTGCAATCATCAATGGTAAAATCCAACCGTTGGACTATACTTTGAAAACCGGCGATGTCGTTGAAATCAAGACCAACCAAAATGCGGTCGGGCCAAATGACAACTGGCTTAAGATTGCCAAGACATCCAATGCAAGAAGCAAAATCAAAAACTTCCTAAACAAGCAAAAACGAGATTTTCTTGTCGAAACCGGCAAGGAGGAATTCGAACGGGAAGTTGAATCGCGACATATCCAAATTACGCTGACCGACAAGCAATGCCGCGATTTATTCGGGACCAAAGGCGTTAAAACCGAAGAAGATTTCTATTATGAGATTGGCAAGAATGTCATCTCACCTATCGGGGCCCTGAACCTGATTACCGGCAAGGAGACGCTAACCGAAGAAGAACTGATCGAGAAAATCAACAAACTTCCCGAAGAGAAAAAGCATGCCAAAACGCGCACGGTGCACTCGAATATCAACATCGTAGTCGAAGGCCTCACCAATCCTTCGGTCAAACTCGCCAACTGCTGCAATCCGATTTTGGGAGACAACATTGTCGGTTATGTATCCAAAAACACTGGCATAATTGTTCACAGGGATGTCTGCAAGAACATCGACTATTACGACAAAGCACGCCTGATTGAAGTCTTCTGGGGTTCGAATATCACAAAAAAATATGAAACAAGTTTGAAAATCATTGTGCAAAACCGCGATAATGTTTTGGCTGAAATAATCAACGCCGCCACTTCTGCAAAAGCAAAGATCAACCAAGTAAGCGCGCAGACCAACAAAGTCAGAGAGGGCATTATCCGCATGAAGATCGAAGTTGGCAATATTGTGGATCTCGATAACGTGGTCGTCAACATTCAAAAAGTCAAAGGCATCTTCTCGATTGAAAGGATATGCTAGTATGAAAGTTGTCGTTCAAAGAGTCAATAATGCAAGCGTATCGATTGCAGGGAAAGAAATATCTTCGATCGGAAAAGGCTATCTGCTTCTGGTGGGATTTACTCAAAACGACACCTTGGAACACGCTGAGTATCTTGCAAATAAAATCGCCAAACTCCGCGTTTTTCCAGACGGTGATGACAAGATGAATCTATCGATTAATGACATCGGTGGAGCAATCCTTTCCGTCTCTCAGTTCACGCTTTACGCTGACCTAAAAGATGGTAACAGGCCTTCATTTACAAATTGCCTTGAACCAGCCACTGCGAAAAGTTTGTACGAAGAATTTTTAACGCTACTGGAAAAATCAACCGGTATCCATGTTAAAAACGGAGTTTTTGGCGCAAAGATGGAAGTAAAACTTACAAACGACGGGCCTGTGACGATTTTATTGGAAAGATAAAGAATTTATCTCTTAGTATTTGACTTAAGGTGAAAAATTTAATATAATACGGTTTGAGATACAACGATACCACAAATGGAGGAAATTTTATGGATAAGAAACAAGTTGTTTTTGAAAAGATCAAAGAAATCATAGTCCGTGAATTAGGCATCAATCCTGAGAAAGTCGTTTTGGAAGCCGGATTGGCCGATGATTTCGGTGCTGACTCTCTCGACGCGCTTGAACTGTTCAATGAAATCGAAAACGAATTCTTGGTATCGATCAGCGACGAAGCTGCAACCAAGATGAATGATGTTGCCGATTTGGTTAATTATGTTGTTGAACACGTTAACGACAAATATTTTGGTTAGAAAAGAATCAAGTTTATCTAACTGCTCTTGTCGTAGGATATCGTCCTTTTCACAGAGGACGATTTTTTCATAAAGGTGACTAACTATCTTTAGTCAAGATAAAAATCAATAAAAAAGTATAAATACGACAAAAAGCCTTATTACGCAAGAAATAAGGAAAATTTCAAAAATATAGAAGAAAAGACTGATTTCGCTACAC